>Ga0307376_10002891_pt1 | contig 16350 bp, 11 predicted proteins | sample TR2MG_FD_202536 | JGI IMG/M metagenome (GOLD analysis project Ga0307376, IMG submission 202536) | Soil microbial communities from Risofladan, Vaasa, Finland - TR-2 | ecosystem: Environmental > Terrestrial > Soil > Coastal area > Acid sulfate soil | place: Finland: Risofladan, Vaasa | collected...
AATATACGTACTCCCGATAAATCGGAAGAGTTAATTCTAATAGATAGATAAGGGGTAGCAATGCTTTCGTTGCCCAATCTTTTACTTGGGGTGAATATATGGATACTGTTGAGTTTGAACGCGATAATGATGAACTCATACTAATATATCATTCTGACAGGAATGATCCCTATGAAATTTCACAGCGTCTTTATAGCGGAAAGGAATGGCGTATTAAAGGCTGTTTATGCGTCAGGGAAGAATTGCTGAAGCAATCTAAAGATGAATTTGAAACTGATGATTTGCGATTTCGTGTCGGAACTGTAGGGCCTGAATATACAGAAATAGACATTAATGTAACTGAGACAGAGCACACGTTTTATTTTGCAAACGACATTACTTTATCAGAAAAAATGTTTATAGCCACCTATAACATATCGATATTGAGAAAAATTGATGCAATTATTAGTGCTGATATGTATATTGGAGGAAACGAGAAGGCTTATGGATATTTACCAATAGAAGTTTTCAATCAACTTATCCTAAAGTTTCCAAGATCGGCAGAGCTAAAGCGATACACTAATGCGCGAATTGCGAATATTGTGAAAGAGTACTTCGTAGAGACGGAAACCCATGAAATAGCATTTGAAAAGTTCCTAAAACGACGGTCATATCTTGTTATGACAAATATTGCTCATGGCAATAAGCTAATAGAGCTGGAACAATTCAAGTCATTGAATGAATACCTGGCACAGTTATTAGACGAGGCTGAGGGTATAGACGAGGATACCTGGCAAAGAGAGATACATGATATCATTAGGTTACTTTATCCAAAATATATATTAGGATCAAGGGAAATAATAATTCGAGGAGCTAATGGATATAACAAGCGGCCTGATTTTCTTCTAATCGATGCTGATGGATATGTGGACGTTATGGAGATAAAGAAGCCAAGTGTCCAAATTTTAACTAAACAATCTTCATATCGCAATAACTATGTTCCTGTACGAGAGCTAGCTGGGGCGATTCAGCAAATTGAAAAATACATTTATTGTTTAAACTGTTGGGGTAAAGATGGAGAAGAGTATCTTGAAAAACGTTTAAAAAAAGATATGCCTGATGGTGTAACTCCTAAAATTATCAATCCTCAGGGTATTCTCGTCATTGGCCGCAGCAATGAATTTAATCTACAACAGAAAAATGATTTTGAGTTAATAAAACGACAATATAAGCACATTGCTGATATTATGACTTATGATAACTTGTTGTACCGTATTAACAACATTATCTCTGCATTAGAAATGACAACATCTAAAAAATAATTATGAGCTAAAGGAATAAAAAATGTTTATCCTTTGACAACTAGCTACGTTTATTTAAGCGTTCTATTTTTGTTTTTGGAATTCAATCAAATAATATATGACAACCAATGAATAGCGCGTGCGCGCTAACAAGACGAGAGTCAATAAGAAACGTTATGAACGTCCTATTATCCATATTACGGGAAATACAAAAGTTACCCCGCTGACCGAAATCGGGGCGCTAGGCAGGTTTTGCTGCCCCTGTCGATTGCGCCCTTTCGGAATCTGAAGGGTGGCTAGGCCTCCAAGGGATTTTCATGATTAGTACAAAGCGGAGCTCGATACTGCCAAGTTACAACTGGGTCAATGCCCCACCTTTTGGAGCCGCATTAACAGAGGGGTTAGGGCCTGCGCGACAGAAGCGTCACGTCAGAGTGGTCTGCAGGCCCTAATGGAACACAATAGGATTGAGTTGCATTGAGGCAATAGCACCTTGTCGTGCCATTATTGGTCCCGGGGGCAATTGTCCGAGTGAAGCCTCCTCGCCCTGAAGGACAGAGGGCCCATCCTCTACTGCGAGGCACCTCTGCTATGCTAGAGGTGGCATTATGGCTTCATGGTCCTAATGTTACGCCGTAAGTTCGCTCTCTGATGAGAGCGGTTCTTGTGGTATGCAAAACGTTTTGCGTAGGACCGTCTTTCTGGAACCGATTTTACGTGGCAACCCGTTTGACCTGCCACAACCCCATACCGGCTGTCAAAGAGCTAATACTATGATATACGGCGCTGGTGGGTTTGTCAATATGTCCAAGGGATTCCTTTTTTAGAAAGTTGCACCTTTCATTGCCTCTTTTATGCGGATAGAGACTTCCCGGCGCCTTTGTTAGAGGCAGGGAATGAACCCCCGTATCCGAAAGGTTGGGCCATTCATCCTTGGGGCAAGCCCACAAAAGGTTTTCTGGCCTTTTTCTATAACGATAGCGAGGAACGTCACGGAACTCGTAAAGGCGATTCGTCACGGTGGGGAATCGCATTCGCTGGTGACCGCCGGGTTCGCCAGGATATGGGGGACCCTGATTTCATGGCCCATCGGACCGGCGGTGCTGTCCGGATACCTTTCGCATCTTGGCGTGGACCTGGCCAACCAGTCGAAAGTGATGCTATTTTGGCTGATCCTGTGGGACAAGTTGGCCTATGTCAAACCGAAATTTCCCCGGTGGAAGGCGGAGGGCGGGAAGGAGTGGCTATGGGCCTAGCCGGGTTTGCCGGGCTCGTCGTTTTGGTCGGGCCGGTGGTGCCGGGACACTTTCTGCACGTGCCGCAGTTTCATGCGCTGAAGGTTGTGAGAGGGAAGTGATCCTCCCCATCCAAAAAAGCCTGCATCCCAAATGATCTTTTCGACTTCAGGGTCATTCCTTTTCGGTCCGGCCTTTAAAATAACGTCGGGTCGGGCCCGTAAACCATGCTTCGGCAGGCCATGAGCCTCTGTTGGAACATCGTGGTACCCTGTCTACAAGGATCTTCAGAACCCCTGCGCATCCTGAAACTGCACCTGGACCGTGGTTCCAGCCCCGACCTGGGCACCGGCGGCGGGCGTCTGGCTGGTGGCCATCCCGCTTCCCTGGACCTGCAGTTGAAGGCCCAGGCCGTTTAGAACGTCACCGGCCATCTTGATGGTTAAGCCGGACAGGTTTGGTACCGTGGTCGCTTGTCCCGAACCGGGGGCTGCCCTTGTATCCAGGGTTACCGGTGTTCCGGAGGTAGAGGGGGTGCCAGCGGCGGGGTGTTCTCCGGCCACCAGTTGACCTTGTCCGTTCACGTACACGTTTAAGCCCAACTGGGAGAGAATCTGCCGGGCGTAGGACACCGGGTAGCCCGTAAGATCGGGCAGAGTGGGAGCGGTCGGGGACGCGGCGGCGGCCGGGGGGGATGCCGGCTGGCTGTTAAGCGGCAGATCATAGGGGATATTCAGGTAATGCAGGATCTTGGCACCCAGATCCTGAAATACCGGGGCTGCCACCTCGGCGCCGTAATACAGGTCCCCCTTGGGTTCATTGATTGACACGATCATGGCGAAGGCCGGGTTGCTGGCGGGGGCGAAACCCAAGAACGAGGAAACGTACTGGTTGGGCTGGTAGCCGCCCAGACCCGGCACCTGGGCCGTACCCGTTTTGCCGGCGACGCTGTACCCGGGAATAGCGGCCGAGGTACCGGTGCCGTTCACCGCCACCAGGCGCATCATTTCCATAACTTCGGCGGCGGTGGCGGGGGAGATAACCTGTCTGACCGTGACCGGTGGCCGCTCTTCAACCGTCTTGCCCGAACTGTCGACGACAGCCTTTACCAGGCGGGGCTGCATGAGGTATCCTCCGTTGGCTACGACGGAGGCGGCCGTAAGCATCTGCAGGGGGGTCACAGCAATGCTCTGGCCGAAGCCCATGGTCGCCAGGTTCAGGGGCGTAGCGCTCTTTTGCGGAACGATAATGCCGTCGGCTTCGCCGGGCAGATCCACGCCGGTGGGCTGACCGAAGCCGAATCCGTAGATATAGCGGTAAAACCGGGTTGCCCCGAGGTCCAGACCCAAGCGGGCGAACACCGGGTTGTAGGAGTTGGCGAAGGCCCAACTCAGGGTTTGATCGTTGTCGGCCAGAAAGTACGCGTCATTAATACGCTTGCCCTGTACCATTATGTACCCTGGGTAGGAATAGCGGGTCCCCGGGGTGGTCACGCCCTCTTCGAGGGAGGCGGCAACGGTAACGATCTTAAAGAGCGACCCCGGCTCAATGGCACCCAGGACAGCCGGGTCCTGGTTCCATATGGACTCAGGAGCCGCCTGCCAGTTGGAAGGGTCAAAGGTGGGGCGGTTACCCATGGCCAGGATGGCCCCGGTCTTGGGATTCATGACGATGATGGTGGCGCTGGCCGGCTTATATGTTTGGGCGATCTGGTCCAAGGCCTGCTCGACGTAGAACTGGATGTTCTCATCGATGGTCAGGACGAGGCTGTCTCCCTGCGTCGGTTGGAGCACCTGCTGGACGGTCTGCAGGATAGGCTTGCCGTCGGCGTCCATCTGAACCTGCATCCAGCCCGGGTGTCCCGCCAGTTGGTCGTTGTAGGTTTTCTCCAGGCCGGTGAGGCCTGTCTCCCCCTGGCCCGTAAAGCCCAGCACCTGGGCGGCCAGATCCTGCTCGCGGTAGAGACGCCGCTGGCCGGGTAGAAAGTAGATGCCCGGCAGCTTCAAATTCTTTAAATAGTCGGCCTGGGCAAAGGGGAGGTCGTGTTGCAGCCAGACGAAGTATCTGTTGGAGGCTAATTCACTCTGCAGGTCGGCCTGGCTGATGCCCAGATAGGGAGCCAGTTGGGCGGCCTCGGCGGCGGCATTTTTGATTTCCTTGGGGTCGGCGTACAGGGAACTGGCCGGCTCATTGCCCACCAGCTCATTATGGTTGCGGTCATATATAATGCCGCGGGCGGCGGGGATTTCCTCCGTGGCCGTGCGGTTGGACAGAGCCTTGGCGCCGAGCGCGCCGCCCCAAAGCACCTGGATAAAAAAGAGGCGCATCAACAGCGCGCCCAGCACTAAGGGGACAACCAACAATATAGTTTTTCGCCGGCCACCCGTGAAAAAGTTTCCCCCGTTGGTCTGGTGCAACCCTTTCCAACTCCCCGTCTAATCGGCGCCTGTACCTCAAGGACTAACGTACTGCGTGGGGTCGAGCGTAACCGGGTAACCCGCGGAATCGAAGCCGGTAATGATGCCGAAGTGGAGGTGTGGACCGGTGGAATCACCATTGGCACCTACGGCCCCAATCTCCTGGCCCGCCTTCACCACCTCGCCCGGGTGAACCCAGACCCCGTTGGCGTACATGTCTCCGTATAACGACATCAAACCGTCGCTGTGCTGCATGACTATCCATTGGCCAAAACCCTCGGCCGGACCGGCATACAGGACCACCCCGTTGTTGGAGGCGATGATGGGGGTCCCAGTCGGGGCGCCGATGTCAATACCCCCATGGAATTCCCTACCCCCGAAGATGGTCCGCCAGCCGTAGCCGGAGGTGATCGTATAGTGGCCCGGCACAGGCCATAACCAAGCGCCGGCGGGTGCCTGCGTGCTGGCCTTGTTGCCGTACTTCTCCTGCAGGGTCTTGATCTGGGACGAGATATACTGCATGGCGTGGTTTTCACTGTTTAAATCGGCCTGTTCCGCCTTCTTGGCCGACTGTACCTGGCTCAGTAAGCCGCTTTTTTGGCCGGATTGATCCTTTTGCTGTTGCTTGAGCTGACTCAGGCTGGCCAAGGTATTGACCTGGGTCTGTCTGGCCTGGTCGAGAGACTGCTTTTCGCTGGCCAGGGTCTGATGGTCGAAAAAGAGCTGGGTCAGTATATTCCGGTCGAAGGATAGAATAGTGCCCATGTAGTTCATGCGGGTCAGGAAATCGCTGAAGCTGTTGGCCCCTAGAATTACCTGTAAATATGATACAGGACCGTCCTCGTAAACGCCAACCAGGATTTTATTGAATTTATCCTGGTCTTGGGCCTGTTTTGTCTCATTGCTCGTAATCTGAGCTGATAACGCGGTTATGGACTTGTTCATTTGGGCGACCTGGACCTGCCGCTGGCTTATACCGGTGTTGGTGGTCGTAATTTGCCGGTCCAAAGTGCTCAGCTGGTTTTGCAAGGTATCGGCCTGCGACTGGAGGTAGTTTATTTTGGCTTGCGTTTGGGCCTGGTTTTGTTGCAGTGATTGATACTGTCCGGTCAGACTCTGGATGTCCGACTGTATAGAGGACAGCAGGTCAGCCCGGGAAGGGGTTGTCCCGGATAAAAGGATAAAAAAGGGCACCATTAGAAGAGTAAGCAGTATGGCAACGGACTTATTAAGCATGAATGGATCTCCCGGCTGGTATAGTTTTAGGGCACTCCTTTGTGTTATTCGACATTTTAGGTGATTTGCCTGCCGGGATTTCTAAAAGTTTTCTCAAAGTTTGGCAAGTTATGCCTGAACCAGCCGACACCGGGTTACCAGCCAGGGATGCCTGGGCGGCCAGAAACATCACGGTTTGAGAAAGGCTTTCGCTCTGCGTAAAACCTTTCTCCCATATCTTTCCCGCAGCGCATCGATGGTTCTGGACATTTGGCTGTCCCTGTCTCGGTCATTGGAGAAGAAGGCCAGTTGTTCGCAGTCGGCGAAATTGGCGGCGTGGACCCCGACCAGCCGCCAGGGTGGGTTGCCGCAGTGGGCGAGGAACAGGTCCCTGACCACGGCGTAGATGCCGCCGTCACCGTCCACGGGGTGAGACAGCGTCCTTGACCGGGTAATGGTGTGGAAATCACCAAACCGGATTTTCACGGCGATGGTTCGGGCTTTCAGCTTTGCACGCCGGAGGTGGTAGCCTACCTGTTCGGCCAGGTCCAGCATGAAGGTCAGAACCTCGTCCCGGTCATATAGATCAGTGAGGAATGTAGTTTCCTCACTGATGGATACCGCTCTGTGTCCGGCCTGGAGAACGCGGTGGTCAATGCCGTTGGCGTACCGGTGCAACATGGCGCCAACTTTTTCAAACTTCGCTACGAGCAGTTGTTCGGGGTATTTAGCCAATTGCCCGATCGTGTACACCGCCATCCGGTTGAGTTTCTCTCCCGTCTGCGGTCCCACGCCGGGTAAGTCTTTGACCGGCAGGGGCCAAAGTACTCCGGGGACATCCGCCGGCTTGATTTCTTTGACCCCGTTGGGTTTGGCCAGTTCGCAGGCAATTTTGGCCAGGAGTTTGTTTGCCGCGACCCCCACCGTGACTGGCAGGGAGAGTTCATGTCTAACCGCCTGGTGAATCGAGCGGGCGATTTTCTCGCCTTTGCCGGCTGGTACAGCCAGGTAAACTTCGTCGATTGAAGCCGGCTCCAATTCCGTGGCGAACCGGTCGTAAATTGCCTGTACCTGTCGGGAAACTTCCTGGTATCTGGCCATGCCGACCGGCAGGAACACGGCTGACGGACACAGCCTTACGGCCGAAACCATGGGCATGGCCGAATGTACGCCGAATACCCTGGCTTCGTAGGAGCAGGTGGACACCACCCCGCGCTCACCGGCTTGACCGCCCACTATCACCGGTAATCCCCGCAGTTCCGGATGGTCGCGCTGTTCCACGGACGCAAAAAAGGCGTCCAAATCGCACAGCAAAATGTCGTGCATGAGCCTGACCTCTTGCGAAAAACGTTCTGCCTCTATGTTCTCTTCCGGTGCGATGTTTCCTTCATGGAGACAAAAGGCGGGGCCTATGAGGCTGGGGAGGTAGGTGAAAGCTGCTCACTATGGGGACAGGGCCCGGGCGGCGTCTTTCCGGTCTCGTCACCATAACCTTCCATATGTACGTTAAGGAGAAAACAAGCTCTTTGACCGTTTCTTGTGCCCATCCGCCTGGATCCCCGGTGCGCTGGTTCCTCCTAACCAATTGCCTGGATGCGGGCGAAGTGGTAAAATACTAGGCACAGGCCTGAATGCAAACATAACGCAGGACGGAAGTACGGTGCGGCGCGCGGTCGGGACAGTCACGGACATATGGCAGGGGGCATTCTTCCCGCGGGGTGGGTACCTGCAAAAAGGCGGGTATCGGCCTGTCACCCCGGTGGGTAGTTTGGTTTGTCTTTCCTTAACCAGGCCGGACGGAGCTTGGCGCGCACCTTTCGGGGAGGTTTACAAAAGTGATAGTAGTCATGCAGCAGGAGGCAGGGGAGAGCGAGGTAAGGGGGGTCTGCGAGCATCTGGAAAGGGCTGGTCTGGCCGTTCACCTGTCGCAGGGAGTGGAACGGACCATCATCGGCGCCATCGGCGACCGCGGCAAGCTGAGTGGGCTGGTCCTGGAAGCGTTGCCGGGGGTGGAAAAGGTGGTGTCCATTCTGGCCCCCTACAAATTGGTCAGCCGCACCTTCCGGCCGGAGGACACGGTAGTGGAGGCCGATCACCTGGCTATCGGCGGCCGGGCGGTACAGGTTATGGCCGGGCCCTGCGCCGTGGAGGACAGGGCGCAGCTCCTGGAGGCCGCTCACATGGTCAAAGAGGCGGGCGCGACGATTTTACGGGGAGGTGCCTTCAAACCACGCAGCTCCCCGTATTCGTTCCAGGGGCTGGAGAGGAAGGGACTGGAATATCTGGCGGAGGCCAGGGAGGCTACCGGCTTATTGATCGTCACCGAGGTGATGGACGCCGGCACGTTGCCCCTGGTGGCCGAGTACGCCGACATTCTTCAGATCGGCGCCCGCAATATGCAGAACTTTTTCCTCCTGCGGGAGGTCGCCCAGGTAGACAAACCGGTGCTGTTGAAGCGGGGACCTTCGGCCACCGTAGAGGAGTGGCTGCTCTCCGCCGAATACATCGTCAGTGGGGGGAACTCCCGGGTGATTCTGTGCGAGCGGGGCATCCGGACTTTTGAGACGTACACCCGCAACACGCTGGACCTAACATCCGTGCCCGTGATTAAGCATCTCTCCCACCTGCCGGTAATAGTCGATCCCAGCCACGGCATCGGCAAATGGCGGTATGTTCCACCGATGGCCCTGGCCGCGCTGGCCGCCGGGGCGGACGGCCTGCTGATCGAGGTTCATCCCCACCCGGCTTCGGCCCTGTGCGACGGTCCCCAGTCCCTGACGCCGGAAAACTTCCGGGCCCTGATGGACCAATTGAAGGGGTTGGCCGGCTTCCTGGGAAGGACTCTATAGGACATGGGGAGACAAGGGAACAAGCCTCTGTTTGAACGTGCCGCCATAGTCGGAGTGGGTCTCATTGGCGGTTCGCTGGCACTGGCGATGAAGGAGCGGGGAGTGGCCGGGACCGTGACCGGCCATGACAGTGACCCCGCCGCCCTCCGGGAGGCCTGCGACCTTGGGGTTTTGGACCGGGCGGAGGACTGCGCCGGAGCAGCCGTCCGGGGAGCCGACCTGGTAGTCGTGGCCACACCCGTCGGCTACACGTGCGCGGTCCTGCGGGAGCTGGCGCCGTACCTCACGCCGGGTGTCCTGGTAACCGATGTGGGCAGCACCAAGGCAGCTACGGTGGAAGCTGCCCGCCACCTCGTCCCCGGAGGGTGGTTTGTGGGAGGACACCCCATGGCCGGTTCGGAGCGGGGGGGCGTGGCGGCGGCCAACCCCTACCTTTTTGAAAATGCCTATTACCTCCTTACTCCCACCGGTGAGACCGCCCCGGCAGCCCTGGCTGCGGCGCAAGACATGGTGCGCGCGCTGGGGGCGCGCACCGTCATTTTGGACCCGGGTGAGCATGATCAACTGGTAGCCCTGATTAGCCACTTGCCGCACCTGGTGGCGGCGGCCCTGGTCAACACGGCGGCATCAAGCAGCCGGGCCGGGCGGGCCTTACCCTTGGCGGCCGGGGGCTTCCGGGATACGACGCGGATCGCTTCCGGCCCCCCGGCCGTGTGGCGGGACATTTTTCTGTCCAACCGGCAGGCCGTGGGCGCCGCCCTGAGGATTTTCCGGGAGCAGTTGGATTTGTTGCAAAGGGCTGTGGCGGGCGCCGATCCGGACACCACCCTGGAACTTCTGACCCTGGCCCGGGAAACGCGGGAGAGCCTGCCGGAGCACGGGCGCGATTATCTGCCTGTGCAATACGAGGTGCTGGTCACGGTGCCCGACCGACCCGGCAGCATCGCTTATGTAAGCAATATCCTGTTTGAGGCGGGATTGAACATAACCGATATCGAGATCCTGCGGGTGCGTGAGGACAACGGGGGGACCATGCGCCTGGGGTTTGACAGTGAAGAGGCTCAGGGAAGCGCGGTGGAGGTTCTGGAAAACTACGGCATTACGGCCCGTAAGGCCAGAAGCAGGGGGTAACGGGATGTGACGCTGGTTGTCAGACCGGGAGGCACTGTGGTGGGGCGGACCACCGTTCCGGGAGACAAGTCCGTATCCCACCGGGCGGCCATGCTGGGAGCGCTGGCCGAGGGCGAGACAGTCATTGAAAATTTCCTGGGCGGGCAGGATTGCCTTTCCACCCTGGGCTGCCTGCGGGCGCTGGGCGTGGCGGTGGGCGGTCCCCTAAGCGGGGTAGTCCGTGTAACCGGTTGCGGTCTGGACGGGCTGCAGGAACCGCAGGACGTTCTGGATGCCGGCAACTCGGGGACGACAATGCGCCTTTTGCTCGGCATCCTGGCCGGGCAGCCTTTTTTTTCCGTGATTACCGGCGACGCCAGCTTGCGCAGCCGGCCCATGGCGCGGGTGATTGGACCACTGACCAGCATGGGGGCGCGGATCGCCGGCCGTGCCGGCGACTCCAGGGCTCCGCTGGCCGTTAGTGGTGGCGGCCTGTCCAGCAGCTCCCTGGCGATTCCGACCGCCAGTGCCCAGGTGAAATCAGCCATCTTGCTGGCGGGTCTGTTTGCGGACGGGGTGACCACCGTGACGGAGCCTTCTCCTTCCCGGGACCACACCGAACGGCTTTTGCGGGCCTTTGGCGGTACGGTGGAGAAGGAGGGCTGCCGGGTCGCGGTGGCCGGCCGGCCTTCCCTCCAGGGCCAAAGAATCAGGGTACCCGGGGACATTTCCTCGGCGGCCTTCCTGCTGGTGGCGGCCGCCATCCTGCCCGGTTCGGAGTTGACCGTGGACAATGTGGGTCTTAACCCCACCCGTAGCGGCGTTCTGGAAGTGTTGGCGGCCATGGGGGCCGGTGTGACGATAGAGGGGCGCCGGGAGGAATGCGGTGAACCGGTGGGCAGCGTCCGCATCCGGGGTGGCCCGCTGTCAGGCACGGTCATAGGCGGTGACCTGATCCCCCGCCTGATCGACGAAATACCGGTGCTGGCCGTCGCAGCGGCCTGTGCCCGGGGAACCACCGTCATCAGGGACGCCGCCGAACTGAAGGTCAAGGAATCGGACCGCATTGCCACCGTGGTTCGGCTGCTCTCCCGCATGGGGGCCGATATTACTGCGACGGCGGACGGGATGGTGATCAACGGGGGGCTGCCCCTGGCCGGGGCGGTGCTGGAAAGCTTCTCCGATCACCGGCTGGCTATGGCGGCGGCCGTAGCGGGTCTGGTCGCCCGGGGTGAAACGGTCATTCCGGGTGAAAAGGTGATTGATGTGTCGTTTCCGGGATTTGTCGATTTATTGGATTCTTTGCGGGAACGCTAAGAGCGAATAAAAAAAGGAAATTGGCTAAGGGCTGTCGAAGTACCGAAGGGTCATCGAAATGTTTCCAAAGGCGAAAGAGTAGCGGGCGAATGAAGGAAAAGATGGAACAGGCGGCCGGGCACTACGCAAACGACCAGCATAACGGTCATTTAACCATAGCCATCGACGGCCCCAGCGGAGCGGGAAAGAGTACCGTTGCCAGGCTGGTGGCTGATCATCTGGGGCTTGCCTACATAGACACAGGAGCCATGTATCGGGCTGTTGCCCTGAAGGCCATGGAAGAGGGAGTCGATCCGGGCGACTCTCCTGCTCTGGGCCGGCTCGCCGGTGAAGCCGTAATTGAGTTGGTGCCGACCGGCGGTGGTCTGGAAATATGGTTGGACGGTCGCAATGTGACCCTCGCCATCCGGGGCCGGGAGGTCAGCGGTCTGGTTGCGCGGGTGGCCGCCGTGCCCGAGGTTCGGGCCTGGCTGGTGCAGCGCCAGCGTGAACTGGCGGCCCGGGGCGGTGTGGTGATGGAGGGACGCGACATCGGTACCAATGTTCTCCCCGGAGCACCCTACAAGTTTTATATTACCGCCGATCCGGCTGTCCGGGCGCACCGGCGTTCGGACGAGTGCCGGGCCGATACGGAACCGGCGCGGCAGGTCGTGGCCCGGGAGATGACCGAGCGCGACCGCCTGGATGCCGCGCGGCCGGCTGATCCTCTTTGTGCGGCGGATGATGCCGTTGTTCTCGACAGCACCAGCCTGAGCGCCGAGCAGGTGGCGGAACAGATTTGGTCCAGGGTCACCGGGAGGGGCTGAAGTGGTGCTTTATTCCTTCGGCCGGGGCGTTTGTATGGGGGCCGTGTACGGGTTGCGGGGCATGCGGGTGAGCGGCCGGGAGAACATCCCGCCGGAGGGCGGACTGGTCGTAGCGGCCAACCATATCAGCTACTGGGATCCGCCGGTGGTGGGTTGCGTTATGGACCGCCAGGTCCACTTCATGGCCAAGAGAGAACTTTTCCAAATACCGCTTTTGGGACCTTTCATCAGGGGGGTCGGCGGTTTTCCGGTTGACCGCCGGAGTACAGGTGCAGGGACGGTCAAACTGGCCGCCGCGCTTCTGCGCCAAGGGAAGGTGCTGGGCATTTTTCCGGAGGGAACCAGGAGCCACACCGGTCGGCTTTTGCCGCCCCAGTTGGGTGCCTTTTTGCTGGCCGGCGTGGCCGGTGTCCCGGTCCTGCCCCTGGCTATTGCCGGATCCCGGGGGGGTAGTGGCCGCATCCGGGTTAACATAGGCCAAGTGATGCCGCCTCCCGAGCCGGGTGCCGGTAGATCCGGGTTGGAGGAGTACGGCCGGGAATGGACGGCAAGAATAAACCATCTGTTGGGCCAGGCCTGAGGAAAGGGGGACGGTCGATAGTGGCTTTTTGTCAACTGCCGCTTCACCCGCCTGCGGTGGGTGCCCGGCTGGAGACTGTGGTGTGTCCATGAAGGTACGGAGGGCTAACCGGACGGGTTTTTGTCCCGGTGTCAAACGGGCCATGGAACTGGTCCGGCAGAATATTGAGGGCGGTACCTCACCGGTTTATTGTCTAGGTCCGCTCATTCACAACCAGCAGGTCATGGAAGGCTTGTACCGCGCGGGGGTGCGGGAAGCAGGCAGCCTGGCGGAAATCGAGTCCGGTACGGTCATTGTCCGGACCCACGGCGCTGGGCCGGCCGTCTTTGCGGAGGCCGGCCGGCGCGGTCTGACGGTGGCTGATGCGACTTGTCCGTTCGTGCGCCGGGCGCAGGAAACGGCCAGGAAGATGAGTGGGGAAGGCCTTGCCGTCATCGTCGTGGGAGATCGGGATCACCCCGAGGTACAGGGCATTGCCGGCTGGGTGCCGGGTCCGGTGCTGGTGTTGCGCGATCCGGAGGAAGCCCGGAATCTCGAGTGCCTCCCGGAGGAGGCGGGGCTGCTGGCCCAGACGACCCAACCGCGGGCCAATTTCGAGGCTGTGGCCGCTGTTCTGCGGGACAGGGGTTGCCGGCTGAAACTGGTGGACACTATCTGCCATGCCACCCGCGAAAGACAGGACTTTGCGCGTGCCCTGGCCACGCAGGTGCAAGTGATGGTGGTGGTAGGCGGGGCCAATAGTGCCAACACCGGAAGGCTGGCGGCCATATGCCGCGAGGCCGGCGCCCCGGCCTACCTGGTTGAAAGGGCGGCGGATCTCGACCCGGCCTGGTTTGTCGGGGTCGAAAAAGCCGGCTTGACCGCCGGGGCATCCACTCCGGACTGGATTATAGAGGAGGTAGAACGCAGGATGAGTGAGTTCGAGACGGTTACCGGCGCGGAAGAAGAAATCAAGGCGGAAGAGGAAATCAAGGCCGAAGGCGAAAGCACGGCTGAAGGCGAAAGCACGGCTGAAGGCGAAAGCACGGCTGAAGGCGAAAGCACGGCTGAAGGCGAAAGCACGGCTGAAGGCGAAAGCACGGCTGAAGGCGAAACCACGGCTGAAGGCGAAACCACGGCTGAAGGCGAAACCACGGCCGAAGGCGAAACCACGGCCGAAGGCGAAACCACGGCCGAAGCGGAAGAGGCCATGACGGAAGTCGAGTTCAAGGCTCTACGCCACGGGGAAATCATCAGGGGCGTGGTAGTGGCGGTGGGCCAGGACGAGGTGTTCGTGGACGTGGGCGCCAAGTCCGAAGGCATTGTTCCCTTGCGGGAGCTGTCGTGTTGCGAAATTAATTCCCCCCGGGACATCGTCAAGGTGGGGGATGAAATAGATGTATTCGTGCTGAAGACGGAGGACAACGAGGGCCGGGTGGTGCTTTCCAAGGAAAAGGCGGACGCCGAGAAGGCCTGGGTGCATCTGGAGGAGGCCCTGCAGAGCGGAGAGCCGGTGCCGGGGACCGTTCGGGAAGTGGTCAAAGGCGGCCTGTTGGTGGATGTGGGTGTGCGGGCCTTTTTGCCGGCTTCCCTGGTTGAACGCGGTTACGTTGACGACCTTTCCCGGTATCTGAACACCGAGATTACCGCCCGCATTATCGAAATGAACCGGGGGCGCAAGAAAGTCATCCTTTCCCGCAAGGCCGTACTGGACGGGGAATTCGCCCGCCTGCGCCAGGAACTCCTCGAAAAGCTCGTTGAGGGTCAGGTGGTACGGGGTGCGGTACGGCGTCTTACGCAGTTCGGGGCCTTCGTGGACATCGGGGGGATCGACGGCCTTCTGCACATCTCCGAGATGGCCTGGCACCGTATCGGGCACCCTTCGGAGGTCGTGAAAGTCGGCGACGAACTGGACGTCATGGTCCTCAAGGTGGACCGCACCGCCGAAAAGATTTCCCTCGGCCTGAAGCAGGTCCTGCCCAATCCATGGAACGACGTGGTCATCAAATACCCGGTGGGGGCCGTCGTGCCGGCCAAGGTCGTAAGGCTGGCGCCGTTCGGGGCTTTCGTGCAACTGGAGCCGGGCGTGGAGGGTCTGGTGCACATCTCCCATCTGGCGGACCGGCATGTGGCCAGGCCGGAAGATGTTGTTTCCGAGGGTGAGACCGTCGAGGTTAAGGTGCTCAGCGTAGACCAGGCGGAAAAGCGCATCCGTCTGTCCATCCGGGAAGTCGGCTCCATGGAGCACCAGGCGAAGCCGGCCGAAGATTCCACGGTGCCGGAGGAGCAGGGTGACCAGGGCGCCGGCCTGACCCTGGGTGATGTCTTCGGGAGCATGTTTGCGGCTAAGGAAGAGGAGTCCGGGACGGAGGAGTCAGGGGAATAATCGCCTACGGGACCGGCTGAGCCACAGCCAGGGGTCATCTTTTTTAGCTTTTTCGGCGCACCGGTCTGAAGACGCGGCGGTTTCCAGCGGCATGGTTCGAGGGACGGGGAAGGATCCGCTACGGCGGCCTTTCCTGCCCTTTGTGATCCGGTTGCATGACGGTGAGAAGTTTCTCGCCGTCTTTTTGCCTTTGGCGCTGGGCGAGGCTGACAAGGTCTGTCCTTCGAAGCCGGGCTCAAGCATCCAGTTAAATATGTCGACTTTTGACTAATACGCTTTTCCCCCCGAATGAGGAACCGGGTCGTAACACGAGAGAGGAATCCGTATGGAAGGTGCCCGGAAAGGGGGAAAGAACCGGCCGACAGCATGCCGTGGAGTATCTTTACCGGGTGGTCCGCGGTAGCGCGGCCTATGGCATGGCCCGCCGGAGTGATCCGCGGTGACCACGCTGTCCCTGCGTTACATTTATATCAATTTGGCTAGGGAGGTGGAAGTTTGTCCGGCTTGAATCCTGAAATTGAAAGGATGCTGGGATTCGTTTCTGTTCTTAGACAGATACTTGGTGACGGCGCCATTATTGCCGTCAACGACCGGGAAAAGTACGTGTTCAATGAAGACGGAAAGAATTTCAGCCTGGGGGTCAAGAAAGGCGACCCGATCGTAAGGGGCGGGGCCTCCGAGCAAGTAATGACCACGGGCCGCCCTCTTACCAAGAAGGTACCGAAGGAAGTTCTGGGGGTTCCCTATCACTTCGTCGGCATTCCGATCCAGGATGGTGACGTGACCGTCGGCGGCCTGGTTATTCTAAAAAGCCTTCAGACCGAGGAATCGCTGTGCGGAATGGCGTCCGTTCTCAATGCCTCGATCGAATCGGTCTCCACCAACTCCTCGGGTTTTGCCGCCTCGGCAGAGGAACTGGCGGCCACTTCGGCCGAACTGGCCGGCAACACCGACAAGATCCGGCACGACGTCAAAGACATGGATGCCATCATCAGCCTCATCATGGAGATAGCCTCCCAGACCCACCTTCTGGGCCTGAACGCCGCCATCGAAGCCGCCCGGGCCGGCGACCTGGGCCGCGGTTTCAACGTGGTGGCGGAGGAAATCCGCAAACTAGCCGGCCGCACCCAGTCCTCGGCCAAGGAGGTAACCGAAAAGCTAAACCGGATTAAAAGC
>Ga0307376_10002894_pt1 | contig 16336 bp, 17 predicted proteins | sample TR2MG_FD_202536 | JGI IMG/M metagenome (GOLD analysis project Ga0307376, IMG submission 202536) | Soil microbial communities from Risofladan, Vaasa, Finland - TR-2 | ecosystem: Environmental > Terrestrial > Soil > Coastal area > Acid sulfate soil | place: Finland: Risofladan, Vaasa | collected...
TCATACTACCAGTTACATTGATATCATATGATTCCTGGAGTCTATCCATTAAGAGACTGGTACCTAAAATACCTGCGGTATGATATATATAGTCTGCATATTTCCCTACTTTTTCTAACAGCTCCTTATCTCGCACGTCCCCCTTAACATAGTCTACGGTTTTTAGCTTTTCTTTTGGTTCCATACAATCAAGAACGATTATATTATATCCTCTAGAATCTAGTGCTTTAACTATTTCACTACCTATGAACCCACATCCACCAGTTACTAATGCTGTTTTCATTCGTCCCAATCTCCTATTTCTTTTTTTGGGGCTGGAATATATTCCTTACCATTTATATATATATTACTATTAGTTCTTACTACATGTATCCATTCACCATCTGTATATACCCAATCCCTTAATGTAGGCTCCATTCTATTTCTCCCTTCTTTCATCGTATTCAATTATATCATAAAATTGCTTAAGAACATTCTCATCAAGATGATCAATCATTACTTTCTGTAGCTCTCTTTGAAAGTGATTGTAGAAATCCTCATCAGTTAATAGTCTTATCAAAGTCTTTTTTATTTCATCTTGAGATTGAACTGAGCTATCTCCCATTTCTTTTACCAAGCTATCAGAATCTACATCGGGGTGCTGTAATAGCATGGGGTTTTTTCTTAACAGTGGTACGAGCCCTGAGAAAATAGCATCAGGAGTACAACCAGCAAATTGTAAAGGAATAAAAATAGACCCCATAGATAGTTCATGCATAAGATCACTCCAAGGAATAATAGGTAGTATCCTTACATCATTTAACTCCCTTAATCTTTCAACGATCCTAAGTTCTTTTATTGTCTCCTTGTGATCAGAGTGATTCCAAGCTGTACTTGTCATTACAAGTTTACTACCAGTTTCTTTACAAGCATCTATGGCAGCAAGTAAAGACTTCATACCATCTTCATATAGATGTCTATTGCTTTTATGAAATACATCCTTAGCAGTAAACAATATTGTTTTCCTATCAAATTTACTTTTACCAAATTCTTTCCCGTAGGGTTGACACAATAATTTATATCTATCCTTCCACTCAGCATTCTTTTTATACAATGCATCTCTATATATTATATGGGCGCTTCTCCCTGGTGCTAAAATGTATTCATTTTTTTGTACCTTGCTAATTAAGGGCTCTTCTCCTAGACTACCAAGACTGTAAACGCCTACAAGATATCTTTTTGCCTTGATTGGTTTTGGCTTCAGCTCAAAACAAACCGTCATGTATGCATCAAACTCAAACTCGCTAAGAGTATCAAGTCTGTTCCATGGGATTATCTCAATATTAGGATGTTTTTTCCCACTCCCCCACTTACAGCATCCCCCATCTTCAGACATTACTATCTTGTGTCCATCATTGGCAAGTATTCTCGCTATATTAAATCCCCACCTGCCCTCACCTCGCGTTGGTGAGTCTAGTCCATCAGTAATCGGTCCAGAAATTCTTATAAATATATTCATTTACTTTCCTCCAGTGGGTCACCACCATAGGTGCCAGGTATTGATTCTTCAGTACCCCACTTTTTATAACCAGCACCAAAGTTTATGGTTTCATTTCCTTTTTCACCCTTAATAATGTAACCAACACCATATGCATACGGGTCATGTGTGTCACTATAGTATGCTTTTTTAATACCCGGCAACTCTTCCCAAGCTCGTCTTGTTCCAAATTCCCCCTTTATATTTTGCTGGAAACTTGCTCTTAAACAAATATCATGAAAGCAAATCATACCCCCATCTCTCACTAACGGACTATATAAATCATAGTCTACCTGTGTAGCTTTATGGCAATGGTCTCCATCTATTATTAGAACATCTATAGGCCTACCTCCCAATGCTTTCCTTAATTTTTCTACAGTCTCTGGTTTCTGACTGTCAAACTGCATTTTATCAAGAGGTGTTCCAACCTTATCCGCCAACGGAATCCACTTAGCAATCATTGTGTTAATGTCCCAGGAAAATGGTCGCATAGCACAGTCTATTCCAATCAACATATCCGATGGATCTCTGAGCACTTTTTCCCAAAAATATGTACCTCCACCTTGATATATTCCAATTTCCACAATAACGTGGGGCTGTATCTTTATCATTTCGTTTAATATCCAAGCCAATTCCTTAGAGTTATGCCCAGCACCCTTTAAAGCAGCAATATCGTGCACATCTTCTACTGTGAATGGGTTAACTTTTTCTATCTTTTCCTCTGGATGCAAAACATCAAAATAATATTTATAAAAAGATCTTAGTTCATGGAACTTTCTCCTAGAGCCTTCATCTGGTATGTCTTTAACTTTTATAATATAGTCCTTAATACTTTGGGCCATATTGCCCCTTAATAAAACTTCATTGAAATGATTAAACACTCCGATGTGTGGATGCACGTTGAGAACTATTTTTCTAAACTCATGCCATTCGGGAGGTTGATAACCATCATTAACATCATCATCCCACACCCCAGCTATCCACCAATTCCTACAAGCATTTCTATATCCATCTTCATCTGTCTTAACATGGTAATAAGTTTCGTTTCTCCTTAAAACTTTCCCCCTCACTGGGCTTCTCAGGGCTTGATGGAGATCTATAGAGTAATGTGTACCAGGATAATATTTAAAAAATATCTGCCTCCAATAATCAGGAGAACCGTTATCACACAATATCTTTCCATCTTTATCTGATTCTAGTGGATGAGATTTAAATTCAATTATATTATACATCTCTCCCCCGCCAGATGCATTTATGAGTGGTCGCAAAGATTTTAAAAGTCTTTCACTTGGTATTTCATCGTCATCACATATGAGCACCCAACCATCATCTACGTATTTCAGATACTCATTATATTGATTTGCAAAAGAATCATCCCATCTGCGCGAAACTACTGTTATTTTATCGCTATTATAATTTTCCAACCATTCTTTTGTTCCATCGATGCTAAACCCATCTACTATTACAATCTTATCTACATAATCAATGACCTTTGGTATATTTCTTTGTATGCTTTTTATTCTATTTTGTGTTATACAGGCATAAGTTATTTTTTCTGACATTTTTTCTCCTCTTGCTCTTCACGCCATACTTTTAGCGCATGGTTATAAATATCCACAGCAAACTCTTTTAGTTCTTCTTCGGGATGATATATTTTAAAATATGTAGCATATATATCTAACCAATTAGTTGATCCTTCATAATAATCTACTTTTCCTTCGTCTCTATTTTTAATAATTAAGTCTTTTATTTTTGGGTCTATGTTACCCATTATCAAATATTTATTAAAGTCACCCCATAATTCTATCCCGGTTACTTCCCTCACAAATTTTCTAAACTCAATCCATTTAAGAGTATACCTATCCCCCTTGCCTGCATCTGTTATGTCCCCACCGCCAATAAATAAATTTCTTGTTCCACTTATTTTAACTGCATTCTGCTCTTTGATGTGATAATATTCATACATTGTCTGGACATCTAATCCACGTACTCCCAATGTTAGGTTTTCATGGATATGACCAACATATCTGTTGTAAGGATGATGCCTAAAGAAAAGCGGTTTGAAAAAACCTGTATTTCTATTACTTATTATCGTTGTTCCGCTTAACTCAACATCCCGGGCTCTCAATCTGATTAGAGATAATCTCTCGGGATATCCCCCAGAACATTCTTCAATAATCTTTTGAAGATTTTTACCAGTTACTTCAGGGATCCATTCATCGGGGTCCATAAAAAGAATAAAATCTGCTCCACCGTTTTCTGCACAATGGCTCAATGTAATATTTTTCTGTTTTGCAAAATCATCTGCTGTCCATGGATGTACGTGAAACTCTACTCCGTCCCATGCTCTAAGTGCTGGAATAGTCCCATCAACGCTCCCTCCATCAACAACTACAACCCTATCAACATAGGGTTTAATCCTTTTGATGGCTTCGAATGCCTGATCAAAATTGTTTAAGGTCATCATGCAAAAAGTAATTCTCTGTTTCTTCATACCTCTCCTTCTTTTTCTTCTGGATGTAATTTATTTCTTAAATACTTAATGGCATCTTCCAATATAATTATATCTTCTCTAAATAACCCGATAGCAGCATTACACATGCCACACAATAATCCTCTGATCTTTCCTGTTTCATGATCATGATCAACGGACAAAAACTTATATTTGTTTCTTTTTTGTCTGCATATAGCACATACATTATTTTGTTGTTTTAATATTAAATTGTATTCTTTTAATGTAATATTATATCTATTTTGTAGATATATATCTCTATTATTTAAATACCATTCTCTCTGCTTCTTACTTATTTTAGACTTATTAGCATTAACCCACGTCTTAGTTGCAGTTTTGGCTTTATTTTTATTTTGCTCGTTTTTGTTCTTCCATTTATATGCCTTTTGCAGCGCAGCATTATGGTTATTAGTATACCATTTTTTATTCTTTTTTTTATCACAAGATTTACACCAAGATCTATGACCATCTTTATTGATTTTATCTTTCCAGAATTTAGTTATGATCTTTGTTTTTTTACATTTGCTACATATTTTTTTCATATTCTATTCTTTCATCGCTGTGAAGTTTTACAAAGTAATACTTCCAATAAGATCTTAATTCGTTCATTACCCTGTTTTTATCTCTTTCATCTGGAAGATCTTTAGTCTTATAAAAATAATCCTTAATTCTTTTATCTATATTGCCCTTTACCATGTAGGCATTAAAATCATTAAATACTTTTACGTCTGGATAAGCCTCTAACACAATCTTTCTTAATTCATACCATTCCTGTGGTTTAATACCTTCTTCGGCATCAGTTAACCATATACCAGCTATCCACCAGTTTCTGCATGCATTCCTATATAAATCCTCATCTGATTTAAGATGATAATATACTTCATTCCTACGAGTATATCTCATATTCTTTGTTCCTACTAATGCTTGATGTAGATCTATTGCATAGCGCATCCCTGGCATCCATTTAAAGAATATCTGTCTCCAGTATTCATTTGGACCACCATCCTCTACCACTATATCATTTTCTACTCTCATTCCCTGGCTTCTATATTCTACTATGGAATACCTATCTCCATCCATAGATGCTCTAATCATAGGTTTTAACGTTTTCAATAGTGCCTGGCTTGGTATCTCATCATCGTCACATATAAGGACCCAACCACGGTCTACATGTTTTAGATACTCGCTGTACTGTTTTGCAAAGGAATCATCCCATTGTCGTTGGACTACAACTATCTTTGGACTATAGTTTTCGAGCCATTCCTTTGTCCCGTCGACGCTAAAACTATCCACTACTACAACCTTGTCTACCCAATTTATGACCTTAGGGATAAGACGTTGCATATTCTTAATTCTGTTTTGTGTCACACATGCAAATGTTATATGTTCTGTCATTCTTTCTCCAGGTTAAAATCTTTTATAATCATATCTTTCCATTTATCGTGACCATACTTCTTAGCAAACTCCCAATCAATAATTGTATCTGGGTGGTTAAACAATCTAGGTACTTCATGAGCTGAAAACTCACCGTTAGTCCAAGTAGGAATATTTTTATCCCTTAGTATCTCATCATTAACACCATGCCATACAGCTTCTTCTCTTTTTTTGCATAACTCCTTATGTAGCCTTTTATCAAAATTAAGAAGTCTTGGCATATTATTGTCCCCATCTGCATAACGACAAGCAGCCTCGTAATCAGGATTACCTCCATCACCATTTGCTTTTCCGTCTTCACGGACTGACCACATATCATTATAATATGTTCCTTCAACGTATACATTGAAATATCCATGACTAAATATTCTCCCACCAAACTCACCATCCGAAGATGTAGTCTGAATATTTTCGTCCCATCCGCCAACCTTATCCCACGTCTCAGCCCTTATACCATAAAGATGAAATGTTCCCTCGTTTCCACATATAGCCATTCTAGTTCCATCTGGGGCAACATAGATACCTTGATCTCCCTTTTCGCCGTTTACTTTTTCCACAACATTAACTATACCAACATATGGTAAATCTAAAGCAGTCTTTATTTTTTTCAGGAAAGGAGATGTAACGTAATCATCTATATTAAAACCAAGTAAATATTTTGAACTAGCCATCTTCCTACATCTATTCATTGAGCTATGAAGTCCTGTGTTGGAAAGTGTATTAAAAATTATTGTACTAACTTTTTCCCTTAGTTCATCAAATAATCTTTGTTGTTTCTCCTTAGAACTTCCGTCATCATGCAATATTATTTCCATAGGCATATCTGCATATCTTAATAAATGATTTACACATTTAATAACCATATCCGGTCTTCCAAGCTCTGGCAACAATACCGAGAAAAATGGTGGGAAAAAATGTTCTATATCTAAATTTGATCTATCTACTTTCATACAGCCTCCATATCTACTTTAAATTAAAATCTTTTACTATCATGTCTTTCCACTTGTCATGCCCATACTTTTTGGCAAACTCCCAATCGATTTTTGAATCCTTAAATAAGCCATTTCGTTCCTTGCAGACAAAGTGATTATTGGTCCAAGCTGGAGAACTTTCATCTTTTAATATCATATCATTTACGCCGTGGTATACAGCTTCACATCTTTTTCCGCTCTGGACATGATGTTTCTCTTTATCAAATGGTTCATATTTACTAAAAAGGCTAGGTGTATTGTTATCCCCCCGGGCAAAACCAGCAGAACCTATATAATCTTCATTTGCCTCCTTAGTATTTGTTTTACCATCTTCGGATACTTTATACTGTTCATTTATATAATTACCTTTAATTGAAACTGAAAAATAACCTGCGGCAAAAATCAATGACAAGAACTCTACATCAGAAGAAGTTGTTTGTATATTCGTATTCCAACCACCTACTTCATCCCATACCTTAGCACTAATCCCATACATTTCTGAGTTAGGTGATTTAAGATACATTTCCGATCCGTCTGGAAGTATATGCACACTCTCTAAGTCTCCATCCCCGGTTCCTTCTCCCCTCCGATCAACGCATACTATGCCAACATATGGTTTGTCTAGGGCATATTTTACTCTTTTTAAAAAACTAGAAGTTAAATAATTATCTTCTTCGATTGTTAATAAATAATCCCCTGTAGCCATGCTTCTTGCTCTATTCATGTTCCTGCCAAGACCAACGTTAGTACCAGGATTCAGCACAATAGTACTTGTTAAATCACGCATTTCTAAAATCTTTTGCTGTCCTGATAATATGCTACCATCATCTGCTACTATTATTTCTATTGGCACATCAGCATATTTATGTAAACTTAAAAGACATTTTTCTAAGTAAACTGGTCTACCTAAACAGGGAACCAATACAGATATATACGGAGGCCAAAAATTTCTTGTTTCAAATTGTTTAAAATACTCTCTACCTATTATTTCCATTTGTTACTCCTTAGTATTAAAAGTTTAAATGCATTGGTTTTCTATTGTCCAAATAGGAGACATCTAGTGTATTCCCAAGCTTATCTATATTTTCTTCTGGGTGCATAAAAGCAAAATAACATACGAACCAGGATCTAGCTTCAGGATTCACATTATCTTTATTATCCACAAACCATTTCTTATATTTTTGGTCTATATTACCCTTCTCCATGTATTCCATAAACTCATAGAAATATTTAAACCCATCTTCTTTAGTTAATTTTTTGAATGCTTCCCACTCAGGAGTAGTATCATTCTGCGTACATACACCAGTTGTCCAGTAGTTTCTACACCCGCGTATAAATCCGTCTTCCCATGCTTTTATATGATAATACTTATACTCGGTCTTCATACACATATCATCTATTCCCGGTCGAAAAAGACCAACATGTGTGTGTCCTACATAGCACATTCCGGGGGATGCTTTAAAAAATATCCTATTGTAGTAAGAGGTCAAGTGATCCTTTACAATACCATTTGATCTATATTGTACATCATGGGCTACAAAAGCTACTCCAGTAGCTTTCTGATCTTCGGCTTGTTTTGCTAAAATTCTAAGTTTGTATAGCGCTGGAAGTTCAAGATACTCATCACAATCCGTAACCAATACCCATCCTTCCTTTACGAGGTTTAGGTATCTATTTCTTTGTTCTGGTGGGTTATCAACCCAGGGATGCACATAGTATTCTAAGTTATATTTCTTACATTCTTCAGACTCAAACCATTCATGGGAACCATCCTTTGATCCACCATCTATTATTATAACCCTATCAACATAGGGACCGTGATGGCGAACTGCCTTCTTGGTTTCATCTAATCTGTTTAAAGTTACCATACAATAAGTTGTTTTTATATCTGGTCCTGTTTTCATTTCTTTGCCCTTCCTACTTTAGTTATTTTTGCTGGGACTCCAACTACAGTGATGTTATCTTGTACACCCTTAGTGACTACCGCACCAGCTCCTACGGTTACTCTATTGCCAATATTTATTTTATCTATAACTGTTGCTCCTGCTCCAATAAAACATTCATTTCCCATTTTAACATCACCACAAAGAGTAACAGATGGATTTAAATTCACAAAATCTCCCACCATACAATCATGTGATATTGATACGCTAGTATTCACAATACAATGCTTGCCTATGCGCACATGCGTAGTAACTACTGAACCCGGAGCGATACATGTACCCTCACCTATTTCAACATCTTCTCCAACAGAAGCGGTAGGGTGAACCAGGGTAAACGGATGTATATTTGGTAATTGGAATAATTCTATTCTATTTACCACTCTTTGTCTCATATTTATATCGCCAATAGCGGTAATATAGCGAAAGACATCATTGTTATTTTTTTCTAAATAGGCTTTAAGATCATTAATATTTCCAAGAATACGTGTATTCTTAAATTTACCCTTTGATTTTAATTCATCCACAAAGCCTACGATATTTACCTCTCCACGTTCTTGTATGTGCTGTAGATAGGAATACACTTCCCTACCATGTCTACCTGCACCTATTATGATTACTTTATCCATAAAACTCCTTTTATAATATGTAATATTATTATCCATTGTAAAATTCTCTTATTTTGTAGACAATATATTCTCTTTCTCCCGGGGTTACCAAATCATAGCAAGGAAGATTGAGACAAGTATTAGATAATTTTTCCGACATATCTGCTTTATGAACAATACCATCGAAGTTGCTATAGTTATGCACAGCCGGATGAAAGTAAGTTTTTATTCCTATACCAGTATTCTCTAGAAATATCTTTAGTTTATCTCTAGTTCTTTTATTCTCTACCCAAAAACCGAAGTCCTTCCTAGAGGTCTTACACCTAGGATCTATTTTTTGAAATCGCACGGGAAGTCCATCCATATTTTCCATATAAAATTTAGCAAGTTCTTCTCTTTTGTCTCTACTGTTGTTTAATATCTTCATACCATGGATTGCTAGTATTGAATTTATCTCTCCTATCTTTGCATTCAATCCCTTCTGCACACAATCCAAATTTCCAAAAGTATTTCCATGTAAACGTCCCTTCTCTACTAACCTCCCCAAGTGATCTGAATTAGTAGTTACTATTGCTCCCTCTCCACAAGGTAGCGGTTTTGTTACCGCGATGGAGAAAGCAGACGCCGTACCAAGATGTCCAATTGGTTTACCGTCATATTCTGATGACATACCATGAGCACTATCGTAAATAAGACGCACACCATATTTTTTGCAAATCTCTTCAATCTCTTCAACATATGTTACATTCCCCCATAGAGTTACTGGAACCACACACTTTGCATCCGGGTATTTAGATAAACAATTATCTAACACTTCAGGATCAAGATAACCACTCTCGTCTACGTCTGTTATTATTGGTTGTAGACCATTCCATTCTGCTATTTGATAGGTTGCCCTAAACGTATAGGATGGCATAATTATTTTTGATCCACGCGGCAAATCACAAGCGAGAAGTATTAGGGCATTGGAACAGTTATTCACAGCTATGGCGTACTTAGTACCAAAGTGTGTTCTCATTGTCTCTTCTAGTCTTAATGTATACTTGCCAGGATAAAGCATCCCAACTTCATATGTTTCTTTGATATCAGTTACTACATCGGGCCACTTAGGCAAGCCTGGCTTAAAGAATCTAACTTCCATATACTCCTCACACTTTGTTTTTTCTATACCAATCAACTGTGTTTTTCAACCCATCTTGCAATGATATTTTCGGCATCCATCCAGATAATTGCCTTAACATATTTGTATTAGCTGATATCTTAGTATCCAATTTCTCTCCCTTTCTCATTGGGAAATATTTCATTCCAGATTTACTACTAGTAAGATCTAGTAACATATTAGATACAGTGTTTACCGTTACTTCATGATGTCCAACTTCAAAAGTAAGCCCCTTGCATTTATCCCAATTATTCATAACAGCTAATGCTGCACTTACCGTATCATCTGTATGAACAAGATCTACTGTCTGGTTACCAGTACCATAAATCTCTATGGGCCTTCCATTGAGAGCATCAACAATAGCATGCGGAATAAATTTCTTATATCCCATTTCTTTCATTAAAGGTTGCGCAGGACCATACACATTGAACCACTTAAGTATTGCAACATCAACACCATACTCTTCCATATACATCTTGGCAAAAGACTCGGCAGCTTCCTTTGTTATGGTATATGTATTCAACCAACAGTTTGGCTTGGATGCCAAAATCATCTTGGCTCCACTTTTCTTGCAAGCCTCCAAAACATTTACAGTACCACCTATATTAGATACTACTGCTTTATAAGAATTATCTATTAGTTCATGTGTACCCAATAGCCCGGCTAAATGAAAAACAAAATCAACACCTGCTATAGCATCTATAACATTACTATTACTTGAAATGTCAACTATTTTAGTAGGAGTACTATGGAGGATAGGTTGTTTTATATCTATTCCACTTACTTCATGTCCTTCTTTTTGTAGAGCTTTTACTAAATGAGAACCAATAAAACCTGACGAACCTGTCACCAAACATTTCATATATTACCACCCTTAAAAACTTTAACTTCCATTTCTTAGTTTACTCCCAATTTCTGGCACTGTACATACCAATATATTTTTATAGCCTAATGTTTTTAATGCAGCCCACCTGTGGGCTGCAGCCATATATTTCTTGCCATCCTCTAGCTCCCAACATATTGCATATTCTCCATAAAATGGTCCAATAGCATACCCGTATTTTTTTATAGATTCATATATTGAAAATACAACTTGTTTCTCAAGTTCATCGTTTACTGGTTTATCCTCTGCTATTAGCTTATTCTTTTTCATGCACAACTCAATACATGAATCTGGGTTTACTTTATTGCCAGAATCTATATATTCTTTTATCCATTCCATATATATATCGGAAATAGCTGGATGTTCTAAAGTATCAAAAACAACTAATTCTTTATGTATATCCAAGAAAGCAAGCTGAGCCTCCCTGGTCATCATGGCAAACGAAGTAAATTGTATATGATCAACATGTATCCTTGTGTCTCTCCAATGAATATGTATACTACCGTCGACCTGTTCCTCCATAGTTAGTAGGCCATGATTAAACCCAATTTCTGCGCACTCAACTGGTCCGCCCCCAAGTGGTATATTTTTATCATCCTGTATTGGCTTACCATCATCAACCCATTGTTTGTGAGCTTTTACTATACAATCATGTAATCCATCGAAATCCTCAGGTAATAATTGTAATCTTGTGTCTCTCCAATGGAAATGTATATTCTCGGCAGCCTCTAAGCAAAAATGTTTGTAATTTTCATGAGGACAAATATTCCTCCTGCCTAACATGTGTTTAATTTCTCCCACTATATACCTCCGTATAAATTAATTATTTTTGCATAATCATCTGTTCCAATGGCTATTCTATCTTTCATTACCGCTGGATGTGTATTCTTGTACTCATTTAACTTCCAATCAGGTAACCACTCAAAACTTTCTTCGGTTAGTGGTTTAAAATTCCACCCTTCATGGCTTTCATTAAGTTTATTATCTTTCTTTACATATGATTCTTTTGTTCTTACATGCCCGTAATGAAACATTCTTATATTAGAAGACAGCCTCCTTTCTTGTTGTATGGGTTGCCCATGTAAATCTACATGTGCATCTGCTTCCATTCCGACTGTACCATGGTGTATATATATATTATTTCTTACCATATATACTTTGTGTGTATACAGGTCTTTCCAATCTGGACACCCATTAATCAAATGATTATAGTTCTTGTAAAAATGTAAAGTATTAAATTCAACAGCAATAATATTATCAGAAACCTCAATCGGTATTTTTTTAATCCTTTCAACATCTTCTTCGTGAAAAACTTCATCGCTGTCCATAAGTATACACCAATCAGACGTACATCGGCCCAACGCAAGGGACTTGTTAATTGCATACATACTCTTACCAAGAGAATCAAGCCACTGATTACTGAAAACCTTGACCCTCTCATCACCAATGGATTTAACTTGTTCGATCGTACTGTCTTCACTTCCACCATCTAATACCACCACTTCATCCGCAAAAAGAAGAGCAGATTTTATACCTTCTATGATGAAGAACTCATCCCTAATTGCATTAGTACAGCATGTATAAACGCTAATTGTTGCCACAATCAACTCCCATTGTTTGCGCTACTTATAGAGCCATCTGCAGTTAAATGCTCTGCTAGTTGGGGATATTTTTTTGAAAAACTTTCCTCAAGTTGTGCCCCGGGACTACCTATCTCATACTTATAATGTCTTTCAAAAAAACTGTAAGAAGTATTTCTGCTTTTATGTTTTTCTTCTGATTTTGAATGAATTATATCCATTCCACTATTTTCCGGTATCTTTTTCTTCTTTCGGTATCCAACAAGTTCATGATGTATCGGTCTTACCAGTCTACAGTATGTTCTAAATAGCCTATCCTGATAGTCTGGATATACTGAGTTATCTTCTTTACCATCTCTGTATTCCCTGCGCGGAAAAGAATAACAATCATATTCATCCTGCTCTATCATACCCCTAAATTCTTTAGCAAGTTTATCCGATAACTTTTCATCAGCATCCATAAGCAATGTCCAGTCAGTATGAGATAATTCTATTGCCCTGTTTTTTTGGTTGGCGTGATGTCCCTTAAAGGGGATAACCTTCAAACAATCTACTAGTGGTATTGCAAGTTCTACTGTTTTGTCATTGCTCCCGCCATCAATTAACACTATTTTATCTACTACCGGTCTTATGTGTTTTAAAAAATCTACTATATTCTTTTCTTCATTCATTACCATACCCACCATAGTAATTCCATGGTATTCCTTAAACTCTTGATCTATCAACCTATATGTTTTTCCTTCATGCATTAAACAGCTTATGCTATCCACTTGTTACCTCCATAAACCCAGGATCTTGTTTAGCAAAACCAACATTACTTATTGCATCATTTATTTCTTCTAATCTTTTACATATTTTTTGAGCCGTATGTTTCCAGGTCCATTTTCCATATATATCCTTTACAGCATTATTGGAAATGTTTTTTGATTTTTCAGGGTTATCGTAAACCCAGCGCATTGCCCTGGACAACTCCACTTCATCTATATCAAACCAGCTCTGTCCACCATATTGTGGTTGCATCTTTAAGAACATCTGATTACTTATTGGTATTACTTTTCCATCGACTAATATAGAATTACTATCATTCATAAACTCAGTACTGCCACCCCATTTAGGACCTATAGTGGGCACCCCACAAGCCATTGCTTCTAAGAACGGCAAACCAAATCCTTCACCTCTACTTGGAAGCACAAAACAATCAAAAGACTTATATAGATTAGGAATAACATTTTCACTTAAAGTATCAAACCAGAAAAGAATATTTGGAAATTCCTTTCTCCCAGCATACCCATTTTTAATCTTTTCTACTTCCTGCAAAATATATTCTCTTGATTTTTCCAGCGGGAATCTCCAAAAACTTCTTATTGTAAGCGTTACATCTTCCCCTTTATAAAACGCATTGTAATATGCTCGTATAAGAGCTACTGGATTTTTTCTTTCAGTCCAATCAAATATAGAACCAAAATTAAATTTACCTCTATTATATTTTAATGGCTCTATATCGGGGTTAAATTTTTCCACTTCTACCCCATGTGGTATAACATGAATTTTTTTAGGATCCATTCCAACCCTTGCATAAGCATTTTTATTATGCTGTGATGGAACCCATATCTCATCCATACCCTTAAGTGGAAGTAACCATGATACCGGAGCCCCATCCGTTTCAAATGGTGTATAAGCTATATGATATTTTGCTCTTGGATCTATGAAAAAATTCTCAGGCGTAAGATGTTCTAGAAATATAAAATCGTCATTAGATATTGGAGCTTGTTCTAATCTATTCAATATATCTCCTGTTTTTCCCAATTCAGGAGACACCCCTCGCCAAAATTTCTTAACCTTTAATCTTATATTTAATCCCATTTTTTTATAAGTATCAAGTTCTCTCAAGTGATTTCTAGATACTGCCCCATAACCTGATAAATCATAGGGACAACTAAAGTATAATACATCCATTAAACTACCTCCAACGAATATTCTATTTCATAGGGTTGAATAGATGGCTTAATCTCTTCTCCACGATAAAGAACGCTATCTATTGTTTCTTCCCATTGTTTCACAATCTTAGTCCAATCCATTTTTCTTGCTCGCTCAACACCCTTGGTACCATATTCTTTCCGCAATTCCTCATCCTCTATCAATTTTATAAGACTTGTAACATAGAGATCTATATCTATGATTGCTCTCCTGATATTGGTAAGCGGTTCAGCTACTATTGCTGCTGCCGGTATTAATTCTCCACAACCTTTTGCCCATTCAGTATGTGCAGAATAATCAGTAACAACAACTGGAACTCCACAAGCCATTGCTTCAAGAACTGGCAAACCAAATCCTTCACCTCTAGTTGGAAGCGTAAATATATCGAAAGTATTATATATAGCACTTAGTGTATTATCGGATACTCCTACTCCTATCTTAAGCGCGGGGTTAATTAATACCTTACCTCCCAAATTATAATCTCTTTGTAAATCTATAAGATCCCACCCACAATCTACTGCAGTAGCGTGTAAATATAATTTTATACCTTCTTTTGGTTTACCGCTAGAAACCTCTGTACTAAGACAGTGCTTGCATTCTTTTGCCAGATCAAACGTTTTATCTATAAGATTATATTTATGCATTGTAAGCTTACCACATTTATTACACCTAAGATACATACCATTCAATACATAGAAATATGCTTCAAATAATTTATCAAATGCTTTACGCGGTTGATTTCGAGCAACTATCCCTATTATCGTATCTGTTGCTTTTGCCCCTAAGATAGTTTGTTTTTCTTTTTCTATTAACTCTTTTGTCCGCGGTTTAAAAACTGTAGTATCAACACCATGATAAATATACCTAACATCAGGTCTTCGTGCACGTTGAGAAATAACCTTTCTTCCAAATTCACCATAAGCTATTGCAATATCCATATTATCTATCGTTTCTCCCCACTTAGATGGTACGGGTTCTCCGTCTATTGGAAAATAACCTATCCACTTAAAACTTTTTCTATTTGGAGCATGAGCAACATGGTCTATCATCCACATATCCCCAAGAGTCCATACAAGATCTGGTTTAAATTTATCAACAAATTTAGGAAAAGAATCATGGGCATATTTATCTTTATGTGTTGTTCTACCCTTCTCATCCTTGTTAGTAACCCAAATGGGATAGATACAATTCTCATTTGTTTCTTGATGAAACCAACCTATTTGGGCTATTTCGTATTTACCAGTTCTAGCAAGGTAGGTGAATATATTTTTTGTTACTCTTGCAAAACCAGTATGCAACTTGCTACTATCACTCATTACCAATATCTTTTTTCTTTTCATTATTTCTTTTTAAACTCCTTTTCTATATAGTCTCTTAATTTAACTATTTCATCCGAGCTTATAGTTGAAGTAAATACGGAAGACTTATAGCATCCGGGTTTACCCTTGTACCAATAGTCTTCATAATTTACGTTAAATCCTATATCATAATTTTCTTTATTATTATATATCTTTGATCCTGGATACGGAGTAAATATGGTCATATCAAAATCATCTAACTTATTTTCCCTCAGGAAACTTATAGTTTCATTTACAGATTCTTTGTTTTCCCCCGGCAAACCTATTATCAAGAATCCCTTTACTCTTATACCAACATCCTTACACATCTTGATAGCTCTCATATGTTGTTCTACTTTCTCACCCTTATCTACTATATCTAAGATACGCTGTGAGCCAGATTCTATTCCAATACCCAC
>Ga0307376_10002895_pt1 | contig 16328 bp, 15 predicted proteins | sample TR2MG_FD_202536 | JGI IMG/M metagenome (GOLD analysis project Ga0307376, IMG submission 202536) | Soil microbial communities from Risofladan, Vaasa, Finland - TR-2 | ecosystem: Environmental > Terrestrial > Soil > Coastal area > Acid sulfate soil | place: Finland: Risofladan, Vaasa | collected...
TTGGCCGAAGAACCAGCCCGCAACGCCATAATTAGAGGGCAGCAGCGTCTGGGCGCACAGTTCCTGCACCACGTCTCTAACCCCTGGATCAGGCAAGGAGGCAGCTAGGTAGCGCCCGAACAGGCTATCGGCGGGCACGGGTTGCGGCTGATAATAACTGCCTATGCTCGCATGATGGCCCAGCTTTGCTTCGATGACGTAGTCGATGCCGTAGACCGGATCGGCCTTCAAGACTTCGATGTTGCCATCTTCCAACAAACTGAGATAACCACTCAATGTCGGAATAATGTTCAGGTAGCCGTCGTTTGCGGCGGCGGGCCGCTCCTGGCGAAGCCGGTCGCAGGCAAAGTTCCACGCTTGCTTGGCCTTGTCCGATGAGGCTCTGTCGGGGTGATGTTTATCGATCCATTTGGCGGCCATCGAACGTCCTTCCTCGCCATGTACAAACTCCCAGCAATGCTCGCCCCAGCGGTATGCGCACCCGGCATCGGCGGTATGTTCGGCGCGCACCATCCACGGGCCCACGAATCCGGATTCTGGTGCGGTGAGGACCAGGTCGGCGAAGAGCTTGTCCACGGACGGTTCCTTGGGTTTGATTTTTTTAATTGGCTCAGATGAAGATGTGGCGGTTGGATGACTGTAGGCCATATATGGCTCCTTTCGAACAATTTGACAAGGGGCCGGATACCTTTAAAGTCAGAGCACCGGCGTGTTTCTCCTGTGTGACGGGTGGTCGGTTAATAAGTGGCCTCGCCTCCAGCGAGGTCATTTCATTTGACCGGGGGCACGCCAATCGGCAATGCCTCCGGGTGCCGCAGCCAGGCGGAAATAATTTGCCGCATGGCCTCGCATTTGGTCAGCCCCCTGGCCTTGGTCTCATCCTCGAAAATTTGCATCGTGCGCGCCTCGATGCGCGTGAATAACACTTCGGTTTTGTGGCGTGGATTTTTTTGTGTGTTCATCGACATCTCCTGATCGGGTTATGCCGCGCACTATGCACGGCTCAACCTAAACTGCCACAGCGTTAGCACTTGTCAAGTCAATTGGTTGAATATAATTAATATTTTTCAAAATAACCCGCTATTTCGGCGAATTTCCCGCATAGTTTTTTTCGCTGCTGGCATTCATGGGCCAAGACAAAAACCACGGGCGCAAGCAATCCATTTCTTCCCTCCAAGAGGGGTTGGTTTTGGGGTAAGGCGGGGTAAGGTTGGAACGTGCTGGCACGAGGTAGTTTTGCTCTGTGCCGGAGGTTGTGACGGTAGTTATAGGGCTGAAACCCGCATGTTGATTGGCTTATTCAATACTTGTCACAACTGTCACAGGTGGAACAGGTATTAAATAGAATTGGAGAAGGAAGTGTAAAACATGCCGTTTTGGATATATTTTGCACTTCTTGCAGGCCACCATGGGCAGAAGATCAAAACACCCTGCGCCACCCGTGCCGGTTGCGCGGGCCGCGTAAAGTCAGGGTTGTAGCTGGCATGGGGGGTGGTCAAAACCTGATCCACCTGTGCCGATGCTGACCGGCAGCGCCTGCCGCGACTGCGGCAGGCTCCGAACGAAGAACGATACAATCTTTATTACTTCTCAAGCGATTCCGTGTTGAAGTTTCAGCAGTGCCAGAACAGCTGGGTTGCTTTGGAGTTTTCTCATCAGTTCCAGCATACTACCGTCTAATGAAATTTCATTTTCGATAGGCTCTGCTTTTTTGATACCTGCCAAGTCAAATAGCCACCTTTCACGTTTTTCAAAATAGGGCCTTAGCATATTCAGCTTAGGTTTTATTTGCATATAGCCAACAGTTACATCGCTTTTGGCGTCAGAGTGGTTCATGGCAATCTTTACAGTCAAGCCATCACCAATCATTTCCCACATCTCGCCAGAAAATGAGCGTCTCAAGTCATGCAAATTAATTTTGAGTGCAGACGTTTCATTTGCCAGCTCAAGCAGTTTTTCTGGTTCAAGAATATGCTTGCCAGCATTACGTGAGGGGAATACCCAGCCGCCATGATCACGGGGCTGGCCTTTTCTGTTGCGTGGCTTTTCATTGTCCTCAAAACGATTCTTAAGCACTTCGGCTGCTAATGGCGTAAGAGGTATCCAGTGGTTCTTGCCATTCTTGGTGTCCATACAAACGACGGCACGCTCCTCGAAATTAACATGCTCCCGTCTTAACGTGGTGCCTTCTCCAAGTCGTATTCCCCAGAGAAGTGTCAGCAATAAAAAATCTCCGGAGACGCGGTGAGAAAACTCATCGCTATTTCGACCAGCAGCAATTGTTTGAAGCCACACCTTGCCCTTAGCGCTATCCGTTTCAAGATAAGTTTCCCGTGTGGGCGTTTCGGGTGGTGGGAATGCCTTTGCCCACTGTTGGAATGGGCTAATGGGTGTCATCCCGTTTCCGGCTTTGAGTAAGGCGCTACGCCTCCAGGCTGCCCTACAAATACGATAATGCTTATTCCCTGTTGCCGCACTCATCTCATACAGAGGGGCTAAGGCATCCTCGATTAGTTCTGCGGTAATTTCATCAAACGGAGTTTTCCATAACTGGGATTTGCCTAGCAGTCTCAGGGTTTGCTTGTGATCATTCAGTGTTTTCTGGGAAAACTGGTTGCCATCCTTGCGATGATGTTGGTAGTCATCAAAGGCAACACTGAAAACAAATTTTTCACGATCCTTGATGGCGGCGTGCTTAACTATATTTTGCTTCCTCAGAAGGTTTGGATCTTTGCCTTGCCCGATAAGGAGAAGTGCTTCCATTGCCAATTGACGAGCGCCAGGATCATCTTTGGATGCTTCCAAATCAATCTCAGATACATTACCAATTTTGTAGCGGCAAAAAGTTGTCCCCATCTTCTTTTGGGCGTAATACGTTTTTTCCCCATTAGCCGTTATGCGGATCTTGAATCCCGTTAACTGGATGTCGTTGATGAAGTAGTCTTTAACGTTGGGCGGGACAGGCTGGGTAATGACTGAGCCATCAGGATTTTGCCCGACCACACGAGGGTTGAATTTGAGCTCTTTGACGAGCTTTTTGGTAAACTTCACTTTGAAATCCATGGCGATGGGTTCCTGGGTAGAGGTGAGGTGCTGATCATACTCTGTATTTTGCCTATGGCTCCGCTATGGCTCCCTTTTTGATCGTTATAACGGATTTTTTCGTTTGTTTTCAGTAGGTGGCAAAAAGTGCTAGAAAATCATTTAAACCACTATGGCAACTGGCTTGCAAGCCTTACGCCGATTGGGTTTTTAGGCGAAGAATGCTTTTTTTGAGCCGAAAAATACTCCAAGCCTTGAGTCCTGTTAATCCGCAGGTCCCTGGTTCGAGTCCAGGTCGGGGAGCCAGATTATCAAGCAAGCCTCAACGCAATTCGAGGCTTTTTTTTGTAGTTTTGCCTGTGGCAAATTCGCGTTCAAAACGGCAAATTTCGCACAAGGTGACCAAAGCCGCGCTAAATCTTTCCAACTCGTTTATCATAGCCTCCCCGGTTTGGCAGTTGGAATTAATCGTTAATGAAGCCCAAAGGGTCGGCATTGATAATTGGAATGATACCCAATCGATTGAGTAGCGCCCGCAATTTGTTTATCTGGCTGGTTCGACCATGACAATGACAATGACAATGACAAAGAATATGGTTTGGCGTTTTTTTCTGGTCGTGGTGGAAATTCTCTTCGTCACCTACCTGGATTACAAAGAGGCTGGAACATACTTTTCCCTTGATGTGCTGTATTGTCTGCCTGTCATTCAGGCCGCGCAGATTGGCGCGATCCGGTCGATGCGCCGCTCCGATACCCAAGTATCCACGATCATCGGCATTTTTGTTGCGGTCGTCTGGAGTGGCGCGGAGGCAGCGGTAATCTGGTCCAGCTTCCCGGTTGCCGCGCTCGCAATGAATATTTTTACGCGCAGCGTCACTTTTACCGTGCTGGGCCGGGTGGTGACAAAACTCTGGCGTGAAAGGGAATATTCCCGCAAGGACACGTTGACCGAATTGGCCAACCGTCTGGAATTCAATGAGCGCTTCGCAGCCGAGCAATTCCGCAGTGAACGTTCCGGCAACCCATATTCCCTGCTGTATATCGACATAGACCAGTTCAAGATGCTAAATGACCAGCGGGGTCATCATGTCGGTGACAAGGCCCTCAAGACCGTGGCAAATATTTTGCGGGAAAACTCCAGAAGTGTCGATACCGCGGCGCGCATCGGCGGCGATGAGTTCATATTGCTGCTTACCGGAACGGATGAGTATGTTTGCGACATACTGGTCAAGCGGATCAAGTCAGCTTCCGAAAAAATATTTCAAAGCGAGGGCTGGCCGATATCGCTATCCATAGGCCGCGCAACCGATACCGGTAAAACGAGAAGTACGGATGAAATAGTACGCATTGCTGACGACAACATGTACGCAATCAAAAAACGAAAGCAATAATAGCCTCCGCGCTAAACGGGTGTGGCGAAAAACTCGGCACCCCCCGTCCAGAACAATACCCGCCCTTAATTTGTTAGCCCTGAGATTGCCCATTCCCGGCATTTATAGCGCATGACTTTCTTGAAGCTACAAAGAAAAACGGCATCCGGTCGGAAGAGACCGGATGCCGCTAACGCGTAGAGCAGGGCCCGAAGCTACGGCATGACGCTGTTGATCACAATGTTCAAACCTTTGGATCCCGGTTTGATGGTTGAGGTCATTCCCTGCAGATCGCCGGCTTGTGCCATCGGCGAGCCGGATTTTGATACGCGCGCCACCACCACAACTTGTGCAAAGCCGGACAGTTTAAGTTGCGGCTGCATCGCCATGCTGTCATCCAGGGTAAATTTTAACGGCAGATCCTTCACCTGCTTGCGCAACACTGCCAGCGGCATTTTGGGCCCATTGGCGGCGCGCGCGAGAATGAACACGGTATCATCGGGTGATACCTTGCCTGCCAGCGCATGGCTCAGCGATACTTTTCCGGTAATGGCAGCGGCAGACAACGCTGAATTTGCAGCGGCCCTGCCTGCCGTTAACTGCGCAAGTTTCTTCTTGCCGCCCGGCTGCTGGACGAGCAGTTCGGCCGCACGCTTGAGTCCGCCTATGTAAACTTGGGCATCCGGGGTACCGGGACCGAGCTGGTCGACGAGGGTTTGCCAGTTTTTCATTGCGGCAACGTAATCACCCCGTCCCATCGCAGCCGAACCGGCCAGCGCGAGTGCAGTGTTGTTGCCGGGATCCAGTTGCAATGCCTTGCTGATCATCTTGGTCACTTCGTCATTTTGGAGCGTTTGACCGTTGGCCATCGCATAGACATCGGCATAATTAGCCCATAGCTGTGCTTCGTTCGGTACCAGAATCACGAGGCGCGCATATGCGTTGGCTGCATCGGAATATCGCTTCTGTTCCGTGTAGGTGCGCGCAAGCATCCACCAGTCGCTCGGGTCCTGGCTGCCTTGCTTCACTTTCTTCTCAAGCTTTTTCAACGCTACCGGAGAATGAACGACGCCTTCGGCATCGGCCACGATCATATCCTGTGGTGACAAAGCGTCGAGATCTCCCAAGTTCAGATACAACGTCACGCTGGCCACCGGAATCAATATCGCCATCACGACCGCCAGCACTCTGGCCGGGTTGCGCGGAGGCTTAGCCACGGGCTGTTCGGTGTTTTTAACCTCTTCCAGCAGCCGGAATTGCAATTCATTCCTGCCCTGGTCGTATGCATCCTGGGTCAGCAAGCCGTTATGCAAATCGACCTCAAGCTCTGACGCCTGGTCGCGCAGAATGTCAAGATTCGCAACATCCCGCAGCACCTCGTTATTCGATGAAGATTTACGCCACAATGGCAAGGCAACAAAAAGAACTGCGACCAGCACCATCGCTGCGCAGAGTATCCAGAATAAAATCATGTTTGAGGGGCTTTCGGTTCGTTTAGCAAGGCAGCGGTGCGTTGCGCTTCTTCGGCGGACATTTTTACTTCGAGGACTGATTTTCTGCGTTTGCGCAGCTGATAAACCAGGCTGGCCAGGCCGATCAGCAACAAGCCGAAGGGGCCATACCAAAGCAGTATGGTATTTCTTTGCATCGGCGGGTCGAACAGCACAAAATCCCCGTACTTCGAAACCATAAAAGCAATAATTTCCTTGTCAGTCATACCCTGCTTCATTTTATCGCGCACTTCCTGGCGCAGATCCTTGGCCAGGTCAGCCTGCGAAGCCGCCAGCGACTCGTTCTGGCAAACCAGGCAACGCAGGTTTTGCGTCAGATGGATCATGCGTTGTTCCAGTACCGGGTCTTTGGCCATGTCTTTTGCCTGGCCGGCGTAAGAAATTGCCGGCAGCAAAGTTATCAGTAGTATCAATAGATATTTCATTTCGCTTGCAGCTCCGCAACCAGTGGAAGGATTTTTTGTTGCAGGTTTTCATGGGTAATCGCGCCGATCTGTTTGTACCGGATCACGCCCTGTTTGTCGATAACGTAGGTTTCAGGCACCCCATATACGCCGAAATCGATCCCGACATGGCCGTTGGCATCCGTGGCAACCAGGGTGTATGGATCGCCGCCTTCGCGTAACCACGCTTCGCCTTGCGCATTCGTGTCCTTGTAGTCGAGACCATAGATGGGAACGATGTGCCGTTGCGAAAGCTCCATCAGCACCGGGTGTTCCTCACGGCAGGAAACACACCAGGATGCCCACACGTTGAGCAGCCATACTTGCCCCTTCATGTCCTGCGACGAAAACTGTTTGGCAGGATTGTATAGTTCGGGCAGTGTGAATGTCGGCGCGGGCTTGTTTATCAGTGGCGATGGTATTTCATGCGGATCACGCCCCAGCCCGATGTACAGGAAAACCACCAAAGCAGCAAAAGCGGCAAATGGCCAGAAGCGCGTCATGATGGGCTGCCTTGTGTTGCTATGCCCCCGCTGACTGGCTGTTTACCTTCGGCTATAAGAGCGGCTTTTTTGCTGTGGATACGGTAACGTCGGTCACTGATGGCCATCACGCCGCCCAGCGCCATCAGCAGGCAGCCGCCCCAGATCCAGACTACAAAGGGCTTGTAATAGACACGCATTGACCAGGCTCCCTGTGAATCGGGGATGGGTTCACCCATGGAAACATACAGGTCGCGGAATATGTCCGTGTCGATCGCCGCTTTTGTCATCGGCATTCCTGATACGTTATAGGTGCGTTTCTGCGGAAGCAATGCGGTTACCAGCTTGCCATCCTTGGTTACGGTCAGGTGCGCCTCCTCCGCTGAATAGTTCGGGCCTGTAATGCTACGCACACCGTCAAAACGGAATATGTAGCCTCCCGAATCCACCGTGTCGCCGACGTTCATGCGTACATCCCGTTCGGTTTGATAGCCATTCACCACGGTCACACCGATGATGAACACCGCCACGCCCAGATGCGCCAGATGCATACCGTAGTAGCTCAGGCTCTGGCTACGCACACGTTGCATAAATGACCCATTCCCGCTCCAGCGTTGTTCCAAACTCACCACCAGGGATGCCACAATCCAGAATGACATCAGCAGTCCCAATGCAATCATCGGCGTCCAGTGTTTGAAAATAAAGGGCAGCATTATTGCCAGGATGACCGCCGCGACGAATCCCCAGCGGACGCGCTTGATCAGCTCGGACATGCTGGACTGTTTCCAGCGGGCCAATGCGCCAAAGCCCATCATCAAGATGGTCAGCGCCATCAACGGGACGAACACGGCATCGAAATAGGGCGGGCCTACCGAAAGCTTGCCCAGACCCAGCGCATCCATGAACAGCGGGTAAAGGGTGCCGATAAACACAGCAGCGGCAGCGACCGACAGCAGCACGTTATTGGACAGCAGCATTGATTCACGCGAAATGATGTCGAATTTTCCGCCGAGCCCGATTTTGGGCGCACGCCAGGCGAATAACAGCAACGACGACCCGATCACAACGACCAGATAGGCGAGAATGAACACGCCGCGCTTCGGGTCGACCGCAAACGAGTGCACCGATGTCAACACCCCGGAACGTACCAGGAAGGTCCCCAGCAGACTGAGCGAAAACGCTGCAATCGCCAGCAATACTGTCCAGCTCTTGAACGCGCCGCGCTTTTCTGTAACCGCCAAAGAATGGATCAGCGCCGTGCCCACCAGCCACGGCATGAATGAGGCGTTCTCAACCGGATCCCAGAACCACCAACCGCCCCAGCCGAGTTCATAAAATGCCCACCAGCTGCCCAGCATGACGCCGCAAGTCAGGAATACCCAGGCCACCGTCGTCCACGGACGCGACCAACGTGCCCATGTGGCATCCAGTTTGCCGCCCAGCAGCGCGGCAATGGCGAATGAAAACGCGACAGAGAACCCCACATAGCCCATGTACAGCATCGGCGGATGGATCACCAGGCCCGGGTCCTGCAGCAACGGGTTCAAATCCTGTCCATCGGCCGCAGCCGGCAGCAGGCGTACGAACGGGTTCGATGTGAACAGCATGAACAGCAGAAAACCTACCGCGATCAATCCCATTACGCCCAGTACGCGCGCGACCATCTCCTCGGGCAGGTGTTTGCTGAATGTTGCGACTGCCACAGTCCAAACCGACAGGATGGTCACCCACAACAGCAGTGATCCTGAGTGCCCGCCCCATATTGCGGCGAAGCGGTAATGCATGGGCAATTGCGAATTGGAATGCTCCGCCACATACCGCACCGAGAAATCATTATGCAGAAAGGAATAGGCCAGCGCAGCAAATGCAAGCACGATAAATAGAAATTGCCCGACTGCCAGCGGGCGCGCCATGCTCATCAATACCGAGTTGTTGCGCGCAGCTCCCAATATAGGCAATACGCCCAGCGATATCGCAATGAACAATGCGATGATTAAGGAAAAATGGCCAAGTTCTGGAATCATGTCTAACCCCTCAGATAATTATTTAGCAACAGGAACAGCCACAGGCGGTGACATTGCGACTGAAGCGGGTGTACCGGCACTTGACAGTGCATCCGCGGCTTCAATTGCCTTGGCTTTTTTCAAAGCATCCGACGCTTCAGGCGGCATGTAGTTTTCATCATGTTTGGCTAGCACCTGATCTGCAACCATCAAGTCACCTGCTCCCATCTTGCCTTCGACAACAACCCCCTTGCCTTCCTTGAACAGGTCCGGAAGGATGCCTTTATACACGACCGGAATTTTTTTATACATGTCGGTAATCACAAATTTTGTCGTCAGCCCGTCTTCTTCCCGCTTGACGCTGCCAACCACGACCAAACCGCCAATGCGGAAGTTGCGATCTTTCGGGACCTTGTTATCAAACACCTGGGTCGGCGTGAAATACAAGTTGACGTTTCCCCTGAGCCCGTACAGCACCAAGCCAACTGCCAGACCAACCCCGGCAACAGCGACGGCGACAAACACGAATCTTTTATGGCGCGGTTTCATTTATTCTTCATCTCCTGCATTACGTAACAGGCGAACCTGTTGCAAGGTTACCTTCCTTTTATGGATAACCAACGCTGTTTCAATCAAAAAAACAATCAATGCAAAAACATATGACCCAAACCAAACATAGGTAAGCGGGTTTTCCCTCATCCAGACATCCAAATTCACAGGCGCACCTCCGGCAATTCATTGATCCATTCGGTCTTTCTTTCGCGTTCGAGAATGATACTGCGCACACGAGCCAAAACGACCGCAATGGCATATAGCCAACAGGCAATCGTCATGATGAGCAGGGTATGTTGCATGGTAATTTGCATGCTGGTTCCGCTGAATTTTATCGTCGCCCCTTGATGCAGTGTGTTCCACCATTTCACCGAAAAATAAATGATCGGCACATTCACCGAGCCTACGATAGCCAGCAATGCGGCAGCGCGATCAGCACGGCGCGGTTCATCAATCGATGCGCGCAGCGCGATGAAACCAAGATAAAGAAAAAGCAGGATGAGTTGCGAGGTCAAGCGCGCATCCCATATCCACCAGGTACCCCACATTGGCTTGCCCCAAAGTGCACCGGTCCATAAAGAAATCAGGGCAAACAGCGCTCCAGTGGGTGCAATCGCACTGGCCATCATGGCCGACAAGCGGGTATTGAAGATCAACCCCAACGCTGCGTAGCCCGCCATGACCAGATAAAAGACCATGGACAAAATTGAAGTTGGCACATGTATGAACATGATGCGATAAAACTCGCCCTGCTGTGCATCAACAGGAGCAACAAAAAACCCCATGTACAAACCGACCGCAAACAGGATCACGGCAGGAAACGCGAACCACGGGATCAATTTTCCGGCCAAACCGTAAAAAGTGGCGGGTGCTGCATATTTGAACCAGTTGATCGACAAATCTTCACTCCATCGAAATACGCAACGCCTGCGCGGTAACCCAGGGTGTAAACACCAGGGCCAATACCAGCAAAGCCCCCAGCAAGGACAAATGGGATGCAATGCTTAACCCGCTTGATGCCGCTTCGACCGCTCCGGTACCAAATATCAGCACCGGGATACACAACGGCAACACCAGTAGCGACAGCAATACCCCGCCGCCGCGCAAACCCAGTGTCAGCGCCGCTCCGATTGCACCCAACATACTGAGCACGGGTGTTCCCAATAACAGGCTGACTATCAACACTCCCAATGCCCGCATCGACATGTCGTATTGCAGTCCCAGAACCGGTGCCATCAGCACCAGCGGCAACCCTGATGACATCCAGTGTGCCGCCATCTTGCCCAGCACCAGCATGGACAACGATTGCGGTGCCAGCATCATTTGCTCCAGCGTACCATCAAGATAGTCGGCAGAAAACAAACGGCCCAGAGAAAGCATCGAAGCCAGCAATGCGGCAACCCACAAGACACCGGCCGCCATCTTGCGCAACATATCCATTTCCGGGCCAACGCCGATCGGAAACAAGCTGACTACCATCACAAAAAAGATCAGCGTTGTCAGCACATCTGCACGACGGCGCATTGCCAACACCAGATCACGCCGTATCACCAGCACCAGCAGATCAAGCATGCTGGATTTCTTCATGACAACGCCAAAATGCGCATTTCCATCCCCGCCACGTGCAGCGGCTGATGCGTGGTAAAAACCACCATACCCTGACGAGCCAAATGCTCTGCAATCAATTCCTGTATCAACGCCACTGCTCCGACATCAAGCGCCGTCAAAGGTTCGTCGAGTATCCACAACTTGGCGTCGCTGACCAGCAGTCTCGCCAGTGCAACCCTCCGCCGCTGACCTTGCGACAACACCTTGGTCGGAAGCATTTCCCGCCCGCGCAAGCCCATTCGGCGCAAAGCCGTCACCGCCTCTTTTTCCTCAAGTTCAATTCCCGCAATTCCTGCCGAGATGCACAAGTTTTCTAGTCCGCTGAGCTCATCCTTGATTGCATTCAAATGTCCGAGGTACAGTATCTCGTCATGGTACTCCTCAGCCAGTTCGCCAATTTTTTGCCCGTGCCAGACGATATCACCCTCATCCGGCATCAAAAAGCCGCACAAGGTACGCAACAAACTGGTTTTTCCGCTTCCGTTGGCGCCCTGCACTTGCATGATCTGCCCGGGATGCAGATTAAAGTTCAACCCGGAAAACAAGCGATGGTCGCCACGACTACAAGCAAGATTGCTGACTTCCAGCATTAGGGAGCCTATCTATAATATTCGTGCAATTATAAACGATATGCCGAAAAAGGTGACCGTCAAAACAGCAATCGTGGAGATCGGCGCTGCCTAAAAGAGTAAATCCCTGCATCAACATTTTCGCATTTCTCATGGAATCAGCATGTACCGACTTCCGGTCATCACCCGGAATGCCTATAACCAGATGAAAGACCTAAATAAATCCAGCCAATCAAAGTAATTCCAGCTTAATTTGACAGAGCGGCGGCTCAATACAACTTCACAGGAAGTACCAAAGCCCGGAAGCCATTGCATTGCAAAATTGACGAAGCACGAAATTGTGTTTAGCGATTAACAACAAAGTGGCATCAAGGTTGGCTGGGCTGCGTAACCGGCAAATTCACTTTGATTTTCGCGCTTTTTTCGGCACTCGCAAGATAGGCTCGGAACAACTCCTCGCCGGTCAATTGCTGCAATTGCTGCACGTAGCTTGCGCGTTTGGCAGCATCGATCGCTTCACCATTTTTCACGGCTTCTATTCGAACCAGCATGTAACCATTTTGCGACAGTTCCGCTCCGACATACTGAGGCAACCTAGTTGAGTTTGCCTGGAATATTTTCCGCACCAATTCCATATCGAGGGAGCCATGTTTACCCCGAGTAACGCTCTGCGGGGGACCCCAACTCAATTTCGGACTGCTTCCGCCCTGAAGCTTTTCGAGCAGCGACTTGCCCTGCTTGACAGCCAGTCCCTGCGCTTCCTGAAGCAACAATTTTTCACGAATCTGGTCACGCACTTCGCTCAGGGGTCGCAATGCAGCCGGCTTGTATGCCAGAACGCGGGCGGCAACCAGCGTGTCCGGTACCACCTCGATCGCGTCCGTGTTGCGTTTGTTCTTCAGTACATCATGGTTAAAAATAGCCTGCATCATTTTCGCAGTCCAGGGTTCAGCGGATACAGCGCCTTTTACCAGCCAGCCGCTCTGCTCCACTTTCGCACCAACAAGTTGTGCTGCCGGTTGCAAAGTGTCGCTTTGCTCATAGACGGTATTGCTGAATTTATCAGCCAATTCGGCGAACTTATCATCGGCCTTTTGCTGGCGAAGCTTGCTGACAATACCCTGGCGCGCCGCTTCAAAGGGTATAACTTTGGAAGGCTTGATTGCCAGAAGCTTGATAATATGAAAACCAAAGTCTGACTTGACCAAGCCGCTGATTTCACCGACTTTCATAGAGAATGCGGCAGCGTCAAAAGGCTTGACCATCATGCCGCGGCCAAAAAACCCGAGGTCACCACCATTCGCCGCAGAACCCGGATCCTGAGAATATTTCTTGGCCAATTCCGCAAATTTGGCCGGATCTTTTTTGACTTGTTGCAGCACTTGCTCTGCCTTGGCCCTTGCCAAATCCTGCTCAGCTTGTGGCGCAGATGCTTTGACGGCGATCAGGATATGGGCAGCGCGCCGCTCCTCGGGCGTAGCGAACTCATTCTTATGCTCATCGTAATAATTTCGGACTTCCTCGTCGCTCACCTGAACCGTCTTTAGCAGATCGGCCGCTGAAAATCTGACGTACTGAACTTTTGCCTGCTCATTAATCTGGAACTCACTTGCATTCTGGTCGTAATAGCTTTTTACCGCGGCATCGTCCACTTTTGCCTGCGACATAAACGACTGAAGTGATATTGGCAATACACTCACAACGCGCTGCTGCTCTATCAAATGGATGACATTGTCCGCAACGCTGCTTGAGGCAAATCCATTCTGCACAAACGTCCCCTGCATTTCCTGCCCGAGCAGATCCTTACGTACGCTCGCCTCAAAAGCTACAGGCGACAGATTCTGGGTGGCCAGCGCTGATTCGTAACGTTTCTTATCGAATTTTCCATTAACCTGAAAAGCCTGGATGCCGGCGATTACTTGCGCGACCTGCTCATCCGGCACAGTCAACCCTGCCGATCTGGCATCTTGAACAAGCAAATGCTGTGTGATCAAATTGTCCAGAACCGCCCGCTTCATCTGAGGATTGTCGAACATCGAAGGGTCATAGCTTGCGCCTAACTGCTCGCGCATCCTGTCTTGCTGCTTGTGAAGTTCGTTTTCAAATTCATTTTGGGAAATTTTTTCGCCATTCACCGTGGCAACCACGTCTGCGGAGTTTCCAGACCGGTCATATGAACTTACTCCCCATAATGCAAAAGGCAAAATAATGAATGCCAGAACGATTTGTACCAGTCTTTTATTGTCATGCACAAAATCAAACATAGCGATGCCATCCAACTATTGATTTAAAGGAAATAGGTGCAAAAAAGGCGAACTTTCGTTCGCCTTAAATTGGCGGAGTGGACGGTACAATCCCCACGTGCCGCCTCCGGCAAAACACCATCTTATTCAATGGGTTAAAAATACAATAAAGAGTGTATTCAGGTAATGTTGTATCCCCTGATCGCGCCCCTTCTGTAAGAGAGCCATTATGCCAGCAAAAGACCAAGGGGAGCAAGCTCCCCTTTGACCCCTCAAGCGGAGGGGCTTCCGTCCTTATTTTTTACAATCCGAAACCCCGCCCCCTACTGACGCAGCTTCTGGAGCCCATCTTACGCAGTTGGAAGCTCCGCGAGTTCAAGCAGATCGATGCGATTTTGATTGGCAATCCAAACGAGAAATGCGCGGTCGACTACGTTCAGCTTGAGATTGGTTTGGTCGTAGTCCAAGACGATTGGTTTAATATCCTTTTTAACCTGTAAAGACGCGCACGATTGAAGTGCCTGAGTCAAGTTCCCAAGGTTCAAGGACTTGCCTTCTGGATGATGAGCTTGAAGAACTTCCCGCATCATACGATACGAGATGCCAGCTTCAAGAACATCATCATTCGCAGTAAGAACTGGATATAGAAGCCATTTATACATTTGAAGAGCGATTTCCTGAAAGCCTGCAGCGAACTTAATAATGAGGGACTACGAGTGCGGAGTGAATGGAGGATTTCCCGCTTGCCGATGATAGAACGCAAAGCAACAGGAACAGCCATACGGAAATAGAAAATACCGCATCGGGAAAGTTTGAGGTGGTGCGCGAGAATGACGGGCATGAAAAAGGGACGACAACAGTAAAGTTGTGTCCCTAGTTTGTATCCCTGCCGTGCTTTATTACGATTTATATCGCTTTAAATCAACGACTTGGCACGTGTTGGCGGAGTGGACGGGACTCGAACCCGCGACCCCCGGCGTGACAGGCCGGTATTCTAACCAACTGAACTACCACTCCAAAACTTTTTGGTGGGTGCTGACGGGGTCGAACCGCCGACATTCGCCTTGTAAGGGCGACGCTCTACCAACTGAGCTAAGCACCCGGGAAAGTCCGCTAGTTTACAGCATCTTTCAGGCCCTTGCCAGCACTAAACTTCGGAACTTTTGCTGCCTTGATCTTGATGGTTGCGCCGGTGCGTGGGTTGCGGCCATTGCGGGCAGCACGCTTGCCTACTTTAAATGTACCAAAACCAACCAGGCTCACTGTATCGCCTTTCTTCAGCGCCTTCTTGATGGTATCTACAGTCGCATCCAGCGCACGGGCTGCGGCGGCCTTTGAAAGATCAGCGGATTTTGCAATTGCATCAACCAAGTCAGATTTATTCACGTATGTCCCCTTAGCGAGTGATTAAAAAAACAGGAATATCCCTGCAAAGCCTTTATATCAAGGCTTCGCGGCTTTGGTCAAGCGAATACTAAAATTATTTTGTTGCCGCATTGCCGCAGCGATATTGTTACAAATTATTGGCTCAATGTTTGGTCACGACAGACGAATCCGGTCCGGCAGAATCCCCAGCCAAAGCAACAGCCACAACCTTTTCATCCGTTTCAGCAAGCGGTTCGGGTTTGCGCTCGAGGGCCATTTCCAATACCTGATCTATCCACTTGACCGGATGGATATCCAGTTTATTTTTGATGTTATCCGGAATTTCAGCCAGATCCTTGGTGTTTTCTTCAGGTATCAGCACCACCTTGATCCCGCCGCGTTGCGCCGCCAGCAGCTTTTCCTTCAAACCGCCGATTGGCAGGACTTCACCACGCAAGGTGATTTCACCGGTCATGGCCACATCGGCGCGCACCGGGATACCCGTCAGTACCGAGACCATCGCCGTGCACATGCCCACGCCAGCGCTCGGCCCATCTTTCGGGATCGCGCCTTCTGGCAAATGGATATGTAGATCGTTTTTGTGATAGAATTCTTCGTCTATCCCCAATCGTTTTGCACGACTCCGAACCACACTCAATGCCGCCTGAATGGACTCCTGCATCACTTCACCAAGTTTACCCGTAGTCGTTGTCTTGCCTTTTCCGGGCAGCACCGCTGCCTCGATGGTGAGCAGCTCGCCGCCGACTTCCGTCCACGCCAACCCGGTCACCTGCCCGACCTGGTTGTTTTTCTCAGCAACACCGTACGAGTAACGGCGCACGCCAAGATACTTGTCCAGATTGCGCGAATTTATTGTGACCTTGTTATTGCGGTCTTTCAACAGAAGCGCTTTTACGACCTTGCGGCAAATTTTTGATATTTCGCGCTCCAGTCCGCGCACCCCGGCTTCGCGCACGTAATAGCGCACGATATCGCGCAATGCGCTTTCCGAGATGTTGATTTCTTCCGGCTTGAGACCATTGTTCTTGACCACTTTAGGTACCAGATAGCGTGTGGCGATGTTGATCTTCTCGTCTTCCATGTAACTGGAAACATGAATGATCTCCATTCGATCCAATA
>Ga0307376_10002897_pt1 | contig 16322 bp, 1 predicted proteins | sample TR2MG_FD_202536 | JGI IMG/M metagenome (GOLD analysis project Ga0307376, IMG submission 202536) | Soil microbial communities from Risofladan, Vaasa, Finland - TR-2 | ecosystem: Environmental > Terrestrial > Soil > Coastal area > Acid sulfate soil | place: Finland: Risofladan, Vaasa | collected...
TGCCACTAACAACAGTTAATGATACATCAAGATCAGTATACCTATAATGTATATCGTCCACCATAAAATCAAATAAGCAGACTGGCATAAGCTCTCCAGCTCTAAATTGCTCCAAAACAGTTGATGATATATCTCTTGACATTTTATCCCCTTAAGAATTAAGTAGTCCTTGTAGCGTAATACCCGTTGTAACTAATTTATTATTTATCTCTTCGAAGCTCAAATTATCCTCAGCAAATCTACATCTTACTTTTAAGATACCAGTAAAATCATAAGTAATTCTTTCCCCAGATGCCGGAGCGGCTTCGAAGGTGGCGGTATCAGCCCCATCTAATCCATCATTATCGCCGAAAGTATAATCTACTCCACCGGCTGTTTGTTCCACGCCATCTATATATAATGTATAATCAGTAGCATTTTTTGAGGGGAGATTAAATAACACGGTCGATCCATCTCCAGTCCCAACATACTCTCCTTCATAACTTTTGTCATCGTCGTAAGTAGAATCTAAAAAAAATGAAAAAGATTGATAGGCTCCAGATCTATCTTTATAAAATTGCCATATAGTAGTAGCATTAGCAATAGATAAATAGGCATATGACAACGTAATATTTCTTTTAGGATATAGCCATTTTCTTCGCCTTTTCTCCTCGCCAAGATCATTAAAATTAGATATTAAAGTTTTATACTGAGTAACAATAGTTACTGGATTAATATATTTTATTTCACTGTAACCTGGATATGTAGCCATTATGCCCTCCTCACAGCGCTACGTAAGCCCCTATTTCCTTTTTCTAATTGATCAATAAGAGGTCCTACAATAGCATTTGGATTTCTTTTTGCTAAGTCAGCAAATGATTTAGCATCTACGGCATTAATAGTAATATTAATAGTATAATTATTACTACCATTATTACCAGTCAATTTTACTGGTATATTTTTACCATCAGGTATTTTACCAGTAGCATTCATATAATCAAGAAAATTATATCCGATCTTTTTAGCAGCGCCTGTATTTAAAACATACTCGCCAGAACTCGACATAATAGGAACTTTGTCTTCTTTTGGACCGCCTGGACCAAAAATTCTACCACCACCTGCTTTCTGCTCTCTATATTTTTGATCAAAAGCCCTTAATTCAGCTAATTTTTTATCACGAGCATCCTCTATTACAGTTTCTAATGATCTTTTACTAAAAGTTTGAAGATATCCCATAAAGGTTTTAAAAGTTTTATCAATATCTTCTTGTTTAAACTCCTTCTCTTTTAAAACAGAAGCTAATGTTAATACTCCAGCCTGTATAGCACCAACTATATTATTATCAGCCATTTTCATTGCATCAGAAATAGGACCAGCTATATCTTCTGCTTTAATACCTAATTCTCCAATTCTTTTTTCAAACTCGCTATATATTTCAGATATTTCTCCAATTCCTTTATAATACTTTTTACCACCTACTTCTTCTATTTGAGGAGCTTTTTCTATTATTTCTTTAATTCTTTCTTGCATAAGTCCAAAAGTTTCTGCTAATGGTTCTTCTCCTCTAGCTCTTGCAGCAAATTGAGCAGTAATTAACTCTCTTCTAAAGCTTCTAGCTTTATCAATTTGCTCCATTAACTTTCTATTTTCTTCTCCTTGTCTATATATATAGTCCTCTATTTCCTTTTCCTGCTCCATTCTATATCTAAATGCTGGAGTTTCTGGTTCACCGGCTGCAACCCTAGTCCATTCCATAATTTGCTGCCTATTTGGAGTCCATCTCTGTGCTGGCGAAACTCCTAACATAGCAGCGCCTCTTATAGACTCCACAGTAGGTCTTTGAATTGCTTCTGGATGTGGCCCGCCCAATAATTTATCTATAGCTGCTCTGTTAAGTTTAGCATCTTCAGCAGAAATTCTAAGGGAGTTTGACAATTGTTCTAATTGACCCATTAAGCTAGATATAGACAATCCTTCAGCAAATATAGCGCCAAGTTCTTTAAGTTCTGCTTCTATTTCTTTATAACGCTCTTTTAAATTCTCAAGTGCAGTGCCTTCCAAAGCAAGAATTCCAGCTCTTTCTTTTTCTAGTTCGTTTATTCGCATCAATAAATCAGCTATAGGTTGTCTTTTTCCAAATACTTCTGTCTCTGAAAGTTGTGATCTAAGTTGGCCTACCCTCTTATTTTGCTCACCTAATGTCTTAGTATATTTATCTAATTCTCCTGGCTTTTCCGGTCTAAATATTTGCATTGTATAATAATGAAATATGTCTTTATACTTAGACCATGCTTGTTCTAATAATCCAGGCTTTGGTGGTTCATAAAATTCTTTTCCTCTTTTACGAATTTCCTGCTGATATTTTTCTGCTAGTTCTATTTCTTTTTTAATATATTCCATTGTTTCTGGCAAATGCATAATCTTAAAGCCTTCTTCTAACTTTTTATTAATAACATCAATATTTTGTGTAAATTCTTCAGCAGCTTTTTCAGGATCTTTAAATCTGTCTTCTTTTTCTTTCATTCCTTCGTAATATTCTGCTATTATTTTTTCTCTATATTTTTTTAAATTCTCAAAGCGTTTGCCATATTCTTCTATTGCTTTTCTGCTAGGTTCAGTGCTTCTTACAAAAGAAAAAGTTTCTACCTGCATTCCTGATTCTATCTTTTTAATTTCATTCAACATATTAGTCATATGTAATGATAAAATTTTATATGCTTTATATGCATTTTGCCATGGTTCGCCACCAACTTTCATTAATCGTTCTGTAGGCGTAAGCTCATACATAGCTTTGCCAACTGGCAACTCTTCAAAACGAGGCAAGCCTTTCATTGCACCTATTATTTCTTTATTATATTTAAGATCTGTTATAAAATCAGAAACCCCTTTTATTGTAATATTTGAAATTTCTTCCAAACCAATTCTTATTTTTTCAGCGGTTTCTAATAAATACATTTTATCAGATGCTTCTGATATTATACGGCCAGCATTTTCAGCATCTTCCCCTAATTTTAAAGCCAAATCATTAAGCATATTTCCAACTTCTTCATAAGCTTTTTGTTGATTAGCAACTATAGATCTTTGCTCTACCCCGGTCAATTCTGGTTTAGCAAGAGCTTTCTCTCTTTCAGCTCGTTCCTCTTTAAGTATACCTATAGCTTTTCCAATTTCAGAAGGAAATCTTTCAACTAATTTTACAACTAATTCTGACATCTTTTTAGCTTTAGATTCATATTCTCCCAATTCTGCACCAAAAGCCTGAACATCAGCAATATATCCAGTAGTAGCTGTTAATAAAGCTACTGTCATAATATCTCTTATTTTAGTTCCTATATCTCCTTCCTTTAATCTTTCTCCCTTTATAGTATCTATTTTATCTCTTAATTGTTTAGAATACGAAAGTTGGGTCTTGATATCTTCTGATTCCTTTTTAGTATAATCAGCTTGTTTTTTAGTTTGATTTGTTTGATCTTTTTGGCCAACTTCTATTTTCTTAAGTCCTTCTGTTGCTTTAGCTTGCTCATCTTTCTTTTTGGCTTCTTCTTGGCGAGCTTCATGCATCATTTTAAGAGCTTCATAAACACCTAATAAAATGTCTGTTTGTTGTCTATTTTCATCTAGTATCTGTTTATCGGTAGCTAATTTTTCTTCATCACCTTTCTTAATTCCTTTTAACATATCATCAGCTTTTTTCAGTTGCTCTTCATTTACCTGAAGATCCTTAGCTTTCTTTATTTTTTCCTTTTCTGCTTCAGTAAATATAGGCTTTTTCTTTTGGGCTTCTTCTTCTACATTTTTTATAGCTCCACCAAGCCCTGCACCAAAAAATTTTTCTATACCTAACCATAGCTTAGCTGCCCAACCAGGAGCTTCTTTTCCTAACGTTTTACCAGCTTCTTTAGCTTTCTCACCAAGCTTTTTAATATATTCTGGTATAGGTTCTCCAGTTAAAGCACTCCAAGCATGCCAAGCAACTAATGCTGCAGCAGCCGTTTCACCTAATCCTTTTAAAGCTGTTTCGCTTAAACCAGTAGCTCTAGCAAATGATACACCAGCATTTGCTATTAAACCAACAGCCTCTTGTGTAGATCTTCTTTCTGCTGTGGTCATAGCTTCTTTTTTCTCTATCGCTATTGCGGCAATCCTCTCATTTATTCCAAGAATAGATTTTTTAGCTTCTTCTTTTGGAATAGTACCAGCTTTAAGTTGATCTACTATACCCTTTCTTTGATCTTGTAATGTCTTAATTTGAACATTAAAATATCTTACTTCTCTGTTACTAGCACGTCTAAAAATATCTTGAAAACCAGCATAAGCTGCAAATAATTTTTGTATATTTTTAGAAGTAGTAACACTAATAGTTGTTTGACTAGACATTTCTTTTTCTAATGCTTTAAATTCTGAAGACTTAAATACACGTTCTCTTTCCGGCTTAGGTAGCATTTGTTCCCATGGAAGTGCTCCAGCCCCACCAGGTAACATATATTTATAAGTTTCAATAGCTTTTTTAATTCCCTCTTGGTGCTTATCAGATTTTTCAACATATCTACTTAATGCCTGAATAAATTCTTTTAAACCAATATCACCAACAGCTCTTTGTATAAATTCGGCTTTGCTAAATTCACCAGGTAACTTCATTATAGGATCTTCAAAAGCTTTTTTAAGATAAGCAATAGGATATTCAGCCGCTCTAACAATAGCTGGCGCTCTAAATTCTTTACCAATTATTTTAATAGCTTGTCCAAAACCAAACTTTTTTACTAGATCATCTGACAATTCAGTTAATGAAATATCTATAGATTTAGCAAGTTCTTTCCTATCACTTTTTTCATAAATTCCTCTCAATTTAACAAAATAATCAAACTTCTTACCAATATCTGATATATTACCTCTACTTATATCTGATTTAACAATTTTAGTTTGCTCTTGAATTTGTTTAAGCCTATATTCTTGGCCTCTAGCAGATGCTTCTGGATCGCCCATTTGAGCTAATAAATCGTCCAATTTTTCTACTATTTTACCAGTATTAGCCGCTGTCTTCTTTTCTTCATTCAAAATTAAACCTAAAGATTTATCGCCAGCAACAATTATAGATTCGGCCATTTTTGCCATTTCTTCCGGTGAAAGAGCTGCCCCTAAACCAACTGCTGTTCTCTGAATTTCACGTAACTGTACCCTTGTTCTTTCTACAGCTTCTAATCCCCTAATCCCTTCCTCTCTTCTCATTCGCCCTTCTCTGTACTCAGCCTTTGCTCCAGTAAATACCCTTTCTCCAATAGGCATAGTCCTTTCTTTAAACAATATTCGTTGCTGAGCTGTCAAATCACCAAACCTACGAACACCTAAATTTATGTCACTTAGATCTTCAGGCATTCCTTTTAGTAATCCATTAGTTTGAACTAAATATTTAGCTCTTATTTTTTCAATATTTATATTCTCTTCAAGTACTCTGCTGCCTTCATTTAAAGTCTTTATCAAATCTTCATGTACAGCTCGATATTGAATAACTATTTGATTATTTTTTAATACATCTAATAGCTTTTGAATATCTTCTGTCATGCCATAGCCAGGGCCCTCACCTGCTTGAGCTCTTTTCTCAGCTGGCTCCAATAATATTTTTAATTTTTCTTGTGGCTCAAACCAAAAAGTCTGCATCCATTCATCCCATCTTTTTGTTAACTCATCAAATGGGGTTTTAGGAGCTTTTTGAATCCCCGCTCCTTTATAAGGTACCTCTCCATAACCAGCTTTTGGAGTCCATCCTTTAACACTCTGTAATAATGTAGTAGTAGGTATTTGAGAAAAAAATCTTTCGCCAAGTGAAAAACTTCTTTTAAATTCTTTCTGAGTAATTCCATTCATACCTGCAGCCGCTCCAGCTATAAACTCTGTCAAAGTAGCTAAATTATCTTCTAATCTATCTTGAATAGTAACAGTAGGAAATATAGCATCAACGAATTTTTCAACATCTGAGAAAGGAACTTCTTTTACTTCCCTCATTTCTTTAGTTACATATTCTACAAAATAACCAAGGCCTTCTTTAAATTTTAATATACCTTGCCTACCAGCAACATCAAACCCTTTACCAATACCTTCTCCAAAAAGATCAATACTTTTATTTATACCTTCAGTAAATAAAACTACGTCACCAGCAAAAGCCTGACCTGTTCTTTTCAACATATTACTTTGCATTAATAATTCTTTAGTAAGTGGGGCCGCAAAATCCAATGGCTTTTCTGGATATATGCGTTTCAAAATTTCTGTTCCTAATATATCTTTCCAATCTATTTTACCTTTTATATCTTTTAATTGTAATTTAGGCTCCATTTTTACCATTAATTCAAAACCTTTATGCAATTCTTTTACATCTAATAAATCGCTTATTTCTACAGGCTTCAATCCCTTAGTAGGTATATCAGCCAATATACGTTTAAAACTTTTATAACTATTATTAAATTTTTCCCTAGCATCTTCTAATTGCTTATAATATTTTTTAAACATTGGCTCAAATGCAATAGTCATAGGATATTTTTCTCTAAGAGCCAAAATACTATTAATTTTATCTTTTAAAATATCTAATTCTTTTGCCGGAGCAATTGCTATATGTTCAGCTAATAAATTTCCAATAGCTGGAATTTCCTTAACAAATCTTTTAAGTTCATATTTAAGAGTTTCTGTAAATTCTTTATTTCCAGTCAGATCTTTAACATATTTTTCTAATCCTCCAACTTCTACTTGAGCTGCTTCTTTTCTTTTAGCAGAAGTCAATAAATCAAGATGCTCTTCCAAACTGCGATTAGTTTTTAAAACAGCATTACCAAATTCATCAAAACTTTCCACCAAAGCAAAATTAGTTTTAGCTAATTCGTTACCAAATTTTTGCGTCTTTCTATATATTTCTGCCATCCCAAAAACAGGGCTTTTATATTCTTCTCTTCTTAAAGCTTTTTCTTTTGCTTCAGGCTCTCTAGCTTTATTAGATTTTTCAATTGCATTAGCTAATTTATCACGTTCATTAGATAAATCCCTTAAAGTTTGTAATTCACCACTAACCTTACGCTTTATAGGAGCTAATGATTTTTCATATTCTTCAGCAGAAGAAGACAATTTTGTCATGCTATTCCATGTCTTTATTGCTATAGGTGTTAAAGCTGCCAAAGATGCAAGCATAGGCGTTACTGATTTCACAAAATCAGTATTGCCTCTAGTCCATTCTGCTAATTTTTCTGCCGGCTGTCCCATTGCCTTTGCTACTTTATTAAAAACTGTTTCAGCACCTTCTGCGCCAGCAGCAGCTGTTTCCATAACTCCTCCTAAAGCTATGCCCAATCCTCCTTTTCCTATTAAAGCTTCTCCACCAATACTTAATAAATCTCCAAATTTACCAGATAATCTAGCAACTGCCTCTGAAGCTGTTGCTCCTCCAGCAGCTATATCTGAAAGCATAGAATTCCAGCCTCTGCCAAATTTAGCAACTTCATATCCTACTTTACCAATTATTGATTCTAAATCATGAATATTGGTAGCCTCCATTATAGTTTTAAGCCCTCTAGTATCTATAGCGAGTCTCTTTGGAAGTTTACCAAAAACTTCAAAAATTCCTACTTTTATTTCCTTACCAGCCGTATCAGCAAAATTCTTTAGAATATTTGGTAAAATACTAAACCTATCAATAAAAGCATCAATAAATGTTTGCCCTTTAGCAAATATAGCAAATAAACTAACTATAGCCAAACTAGCAATTTTCATAGAATTTGGAATATCAGCTATAGTTTCAAGCACTGATTTAAGTCCAGTTACTATAGCTTTAGCAGCTGGTAATGCCAATTTACCAAATTGAACTTGTAATTCTACTATCCCAGCTCTAACTTGTTGCAATTTTTTAGCATATGTCTCCATTACAATAGCATTACGCATTTCTGCAGCGCCCTTTGAATTAATACTATCTTCCAATGTATCCAAAGTATCAGCCCAATGATCCATTAAAATAATTAAGCTATTATAATGACGTCTACCACCTATTGCTTGTGCAATAGATAATTTCTGCGCGTTACTTAAATCTACCCATTTTTCAGCTACATCTCCTAAAATATCAAAACCTCTCCTAAGATCTCCTTCTGGACTAATTACTGGAACTCCTATTGCTCCTAATTGTTTAGGGCCTTCTTCTGCTTGCATTCGTCTAAACATAAATCTTAAAGAAGTACCAATTTCTTTACCAGTTTGTCTAGAAGTTTCACCAATACCAGTGATAATAGCATTTAATTCATCAAATGTTATACCAGATGTTTTAGCAACAGCGGCTGCTTTTTTCATTGCATTAGCAAGATCACCAGAAGTAATAGCGTGCCTAGCTTCTACTTGACTCCATGAATCCAAAAAGCGTAACGTGCCTTGGCCCTCTTCTGCATAAACTTTCATTGCAGCAGTAAGAGCCTCAGTAGCATCAGATGCATTTAATGTTGTAACATTTGCAGCTATTTGAGATGTTCTAGTTCTTTCTATAACATCTGCTTGAGACAAACCTTGCTGTGCAAAAACTCTCATTGAATCTATAACGCTTCTAATTGGTTGACCGAACTCTTTAGCAAACTTAATACCTGCATTTGTAATTGCATTAAAATCTGATTCAAGGGGACTCATAACCTGTCTTAATACAGCTATTCCATATTCAACGTCTGTTATTGTACTCATCATATTTTGTAAAGCTTTTACAAGCCCCCAAACTACTACACTAGCTCCTCCCCACATTATAACACGTCTAAATACCTGTCCTACACCTTTTCTTGATTGAAAAGCAGCGATCATATCTTCTGTATGCTGTGTAAATATGCCTATCTTATCACCTGTATCTGTAGCTGCATCACCTAATTTTTTAAATTCTTCTCTAGTATCTTTTAATACTTGTTTACTAGCTGGGTCTATTATTCTTTGTCTATATGTAAAGCGAGCACCTTTTTCTGGGCCTCCGGCTTCTTCTGATAATTTAAAATATTCTTTAGCTAAAGCTATATTTCTTTTATGAAGAAGTTCTTGCTCTTTAGGCTCTAAAAATTGAGGAATTTGAACCATGCCTAATGGAGAGCCTTTAGGGCCACCTACTGGAGTAAGCATAGTTTCCATCTGCTTTAAATATTTAATTGTATCTTCTGCATTTTTTCGCTGAGCTTCAGTATAGTCTTCAGCACCACCAGTTGCTCCAAAACCACCTATCTGCATCCTATTCCAAGACTGTAGGCCAGCTCTTAGCTGTGTTATGCCTTTAACCAGCCTATCAAAATCCCAAGCTGCAACAGCTTTCTCACCCATACGTCTAAATAAATCAGCATCATCTAAAATGGACTTAAGCCCTGTATCTTCTCTTGCTAACATAGAAAAAGCAGCTCTAACTTTTTCTAAAGGAGTGAGCATATTTTCTATCATCATAGGATCAAGATCACCAATTAACACATCCATTATCGGCTTAAATTCTCCAGACATGGACGCACTTTGTCTGGCTATCTCAGCTATTTCCTCTGGCCTTCTATATATCCCAGCGCCTTTAGCCAATTCCGGAGCCACCCATTCTTTCATGCCACCAAAACCAGATCTTGTATAGATATCACTCATCTTTCCAAGCGTTCTTTTTATATTTCCTATAAATGCTTGCAAAGTTCTTTCATATTCATCATAGGCTTTTCTTGCATCTTCATCGCTTTTAGATTCTTCTATAGACTTCTTTAATTCATCTAACTGCCCTATAAAATATTCACTAATATTCTTTTTATAATATTGCCAAACATTTGAAATAAGGCCTCTCTTTTCGGGCGGCAGCGCTTTTATAGCATCACTTATTTTACTAGCTATATCAACACTAGGGCCTTTTTTAAGAGATTCTTCTAATAATTTTTCTATTTCTGAACCAAATTTTTCAATACCTTTTCCACCAAATAAATCATGAAATTTAATAGATTTTCTTAACATAGCTCTTAAATATTCAGTAGTAAGAAAAGGCTCCTTTATTCCAGTTGGAATTCCTATATCTTCTGGCTTATATCCTTTTGCTTCTGCCGCAGCTTTTGCCATTCCTGTTGGAGGCATTTTTAATACAGATTCAAGTCTTTCAATATCTGCTCTTCCTTGTTCATAAGATGATTGAAAAGCATTTTCTATTGATTGCTTAAGTTCTATATATTTATCAGCAAGTTTTTTATTTCCGAGACGCATAGCAGCTAAATATTCATATTCAGCTTGCTTTACAGCATCAAGCAGCTTTAAAGCTTCATCAATTTCAAGCTTTCTGCCGCCACCAAGTATTTGTTCTACTTTTCTTCTTAATCTTTCAAATTCATCTTCATCACCTGGGCCGCCCCCCATTGGCGGCATTCCTCCTGGTGGTAATCCAGCTCCTCCTGGAGGAGCCGCAGCTCCAGCACCCATTAAAGTCCATAAGCGTCTTTTACGTGGGACATCCATAGATTCATAAGCTGATAAATACTCTTTACTTAATCTATCATAAATTTTTTCTTCGCTGTCTGTTAAATCTTTTGCCATCTTATCAGCCGCTCTTAAAGACTCTAAACTAGCTGTTCTTGGTAATCCTTTCGCAAACTCTTCTTTTTCAGCTTCTCCACTAATACTATTTATAATTTCCTCTATTTTATTTCTTGCTCCGGTAACAGCACTTACATCTCTTTTAAACCTAATAGGATCAAATCTACCTACCTCCATTTTTACTTCCTTCATAGGATCTTTCATACTAACAATCAATAATTCGCCTAATGCATCTACATTTTTACTTAGATAAAAATTAACCTGGCTTATATATTCTTCAAGTTTTCTTGCTACTTCTTTATTTTGTATAGCTATTCTTGAAAGATATTCATTTAATGTCAATCTCTTTTCTTGCATTTCTTTTGCAATTTTTTCTATCTCGGCAAATTTTCTAGGATCATATATAGTTTTAATATCAGCTATACGTTTTTCACCACTAGCTGCCTTATATAACACATCATAATGGCCAGTAATCATATTATCCAAATCTTCTATCAAACCTTCTGTTTGAACTTGTCCATATTCACTATATTTTTCTATAAATTCCCTTTGTTTACGTCTATGGATAGCTCCGCCTCTATGAGCAGTGGCTTCTAATAACATAGATTTTTCAGTTCTGCCCAACATTTGCTTTAATATAGCTTCTTCTTGAGGTACTCCACGATAAGCGCCGCCGCCATATAAACCACTAGCTCTATATAACTCATGCAAAGGCACTTCTTCTTTTTCTTCTATTCCAGCCGTAGCTTTGGCTGCAAGAGCTTCTAGTGCTAATCGTTTTCTTTGTATAATAGTATTAGCGATAGCCTCAGAAATTTCATCCGCAGCTTTAACAGATTCTTCTTCTAAAGATTTTGATGCAGCAGTCATTGGTATTTCTGGCTTCTTATATGTTTCTATAATTTCTCTAATTTCACCAGGTTTTCTTAATGACTCTCTTTGCCAGAACTTTTCAATTCTTTCTTGATAATTTTCTTGTTCTTCTGCTCTATGCTTTCTTAATTCTTCAAACCCCTCTCTTTCTTGTTTAGCCATTTCATTAGCTAAATCTATTGGGCCTTTTTTAACAGCTATTTCATATCCTGGAAACGCCATTTCAAGACCCTTTTTCTGTACTGGGATTGTTCTCATAGCTTCAGAAACACGCTTCACCTGCTCTGCCATACCAACTTGAAATCTTAAAAATGATTTAGCTTGATCAGTGAAATATTGAATTACTCCGTCCATTTCTTCTTCTGGAACTTTTGATGTCTTTCTAGTCATCGTTTCAATAACTTGATTAAGCTTTTTAACAGCTTCAGGATATTGTGTTAAAAATTCGTGGTAGGCTTTAAATTCTTCTTCTGGTGTTACAGGAGGAACAGCTACTATTTGTGATAATTCATCTATTTTTGCTGAAGCAGTTTTTTTAACTTTGTCCATTTTTTTAGTCCATGTATCAATACTATCAACAATAGTTTCTGTGCCTGCTTCTTTCCATGATTCATTCCAAACATCACTCATTAACTTAGGAACGTCAGCCACAGCTGTACCAAGAAGATAAGGAAATTTCTTTTCTACAAGCTCTTTTCCATAGCCCTCTGGTATCTCTGCTCTTTTTGCTATTTCAGTTATTTTTTCTAAGTCTTTATATCTTTTTTCGAGCGCACCAAGAACCATTAATGAATGAATTCCGCCTCCAGCTCCAGGTATAACGCCTTCCATAGATCTACTAAGAACACGAGAAGTTTTTAATACTTGCTCATAATTTCTTTTTAATTCTTCAGAGCCTTCTGTTGGTAATACCATTTCAGGGGCTTCAATTTGTGCTTTTGTACGTCTAGCTAAAGTTGCTGGTGTTTGCATTCTAGTACGCATTGCATATAAAGGCTGTAAATTAGCAGTGACATATCTTAAAATACTTAATCCTTGTGGTGTAATCGCTTGTTCTTCAATTGTCTTTCTAGCAAATCTTTCATAACCACCAGCTCTAGATACTTCGGCTTCTCTTCTTGCTCTTCTTTCTGGAGGTAATTCAGAAACTTCAATTTGAAGTTCTTTTGTTAAACCTTTTATAGCCGTTCTTTTTATCATTCTAAATAATTCTTCAAAAACAGCCTCTAAATCAATAAATCCTATTATTTCACTTATAATTTGCCCCCTATCTTTACTGATATCAGCCTTTTTAGCAGCCTCCACTAAAGCATCTGCTATAACTTTTCTAGGCGCATCAGCAGCCACTTCTCCGCCCATAGATTCAAATTCTTTTTTCAAATCTTCGTAAGTCATTCTACCAGCTTGAAATCTTTTCAATTCGCATTTAAGCTCCGATGTAGGAAGTGCTCCTAATCTAAGCTTCGCTTCATTAATTATTTGACTATTAAAATCCCATAAATCACCAAATTGACTCTCTTCCTCCTTCATTACTTTCAAAATAGTACGAGCTCCGCCCTTTTTAGCTACATTATTAAGAATATCTTCTCCTACTGCCTTTACACCAGCATGCTTTTCATCCATTCCTTTTTGTATAACAAATCGCATTACTTCATTCATTCTTGTAGCAAATTCCTGAACTGGCCTTTTTCCTAAAGCTGCGCTTTCTTCTGGCCAATATTGCAAAAATTCGACAGCTGGTTGAAATTTTGCTTTGCCGGTTTTAGCTAGTCCTTTTCCAAATCCTGTTTCTATTTCAGACATTCGAACTAATCTACTAATAGCTTCCACAGTTTGACCAGTATGTAATTTATATAATTGTCCAACTACAGCATCACTGTATTTTTGCTCCCATAACGTTCTTCTTATCATTTGTTCACTTAAATCTCTAATTGATTTATCCAAACCTCCGACTTCCGCAGGTGGTAAACCGCCGCCTGCTCTAGCCCTTTCCGTATAAGCAGTTCTCTCCTCAGCTGCTATTCCTAATTTTCTAAAAACTTCTGGCAAAATTTCTTTTTCCATAAAACCACTAGCCCATTCATTTAACTTTGATTCATATTCAGGCGCTTCTGGTTTCATTTTACCGCCGGCGGGAGTATAAGAATATAAAGATCTCATTACTTCTTTTATGTCAAGATGTTTTACTTCTTTTTCTATATAAGGCTTGGTAAGCCATTCAAATCCTTTTTCTTTAGGATGCTTCTTACCAAATATATAAGCCATTTCTGATAATGATTTAATTTCGCTTTCTTTTATTGAAGTAAATAAAGTAGAGAATAATGACCTAACAGAAGTAACATCCTCTCCAAGAGCATTAAAATGTTTTTCTATTTCTTTTCTAGATTCTTCAAGCTGACCTGTATGTACAAATAAAGCATCACCATCATAATCAAGCTTTTGCTCCATATTAATAAAAGTAGGAGTAGCTTTTCTGATTATTCCTATTAGCTTTTCTATTTCCTCTGTTAGCTTTCCAGCTTTTACAGCCGCTTCCTCAGTACCCTCTGACCATAAAGATTCTCTTTTCTGTAATAGTCCTGGCTCTATTAACTTTTCTTCTTTAAATTGTCCATACACATATTCTTTCAATTTATTTATTATTTTACTAAGTTCGGGCAAATCTAATTCTGGGGCACCAGGAACAGCCATAGCATATTTTGATTCCGCACCTTTCATTAATTTAGCTTTATGTGGCTGTACACTTACAGTACCATAAAAAGGATATCTAACAGATTCAACAAATACATCTCTAGATAACTTCAACTGATCTAATTCTTCTTTTGTCATTTTTTCTCGCTTCTCAATAAGTTCGGCAAGATCACTAGGTTCGCCTGCTCCAGTCTTTACTTTAAGAGCCTTAGCCATCAAAGGAGATAGCCCTATTTCTCTTTCTTTTAAAACTGGCAATCCTAATTTTTTAGATTTAGCAATATATTCTTCATGTTTCTTTATTATATCTGCTAGAGATTCTTTAAGAATATCAATTCCAGGCATGTTTAATTTTATATCAAATTTTTTACCTTCAAATAATTTTAATAAATCATTAAGCTCTTCACTCTTATCAGTTATGGCTGATATAGCTTTACCAGTTATAGCTGGTATAGTTCTTTGAAAAAATGTTTGCTCTATAGCGTGTTTTGGTCCAATAACTGATTTGGCTAATTCTTGAAAATAAGCTATCTTTGCTTTACTTAAACTTTCCATAGCTCTTCCAAGAGCTTCTTTGACGCTAATTTCTAAATTTATACCAACCTTCTCAGCAAATTCTTTTATATTACCAGCTTCTAATTCAATATCAAAAACGGTGCGCGCTTCACGTCTAGCCTCTACAGTCTTTCTAAATTTTTCCATAACGTCTTCAAAAGATATCTTTCCTCCCATACCGTACTGTTCATAAGCGGCCTTATACTCAGAAGGTATAGTTCCAGACTCTTTATATTTTTTTAAAGCTGTTGATATTTTTTCTTCTTCTTTACGTAAAGCCTCTGGCTGTGGCCCAATTATCATATCCATAATTCTACCTAAAATTTTCGTATACATTTTAGGAGCCTTAGCTGCTCGTAATTCCTGTTCATATGATTCTGCAGCCTCAAGCATAGATGGCATTGCTATGCCTTGTTTTATAGCTGGTCTAGCATAAATACCAGGAGCTAAAGGCTTCTCTAAAGCTGGCTTTAACTTCTCAATAATGCTTTCCATTAATTTTATATTAGCCGGAGTTACTATCTGTTTATTTTCTATGGAAGCAACTTCTTTATATGTCTTAATCAAAGTATCTGTCAATTCCTGCCTTATTGTACTAGCAAATTTATTCATAGACTTATCATTTAATGACATGCCTTCACTAGTAGCTGCAGCATATATATCTTCAACAGCTTTTGAAGCATTTATAAGATTACTAAGGTATCTAGCTATATTAGTAGGAGCTACTTTTCCTCCCATTAATTCTTCAGGATAAGTACCTCTTAATGCAGGACTAGGAACATATAATTCTTCATAAAACTTTTCAGCTCCTTTTTTACCAGCAGGTATTTTGGTTTTAAATGGGGCGGGATATTTAGCTATATCAAATATTGTATCTTGTAGATCTTTTAATGTAGCTGTACGTTTTTCAAATTGGCCAATATTTTTTAATGGTTCTTCTTTAAGCCCAGCCATTAAAGATTCTCTAAAATCTTTTAAAGCAGGATCTAATATTTGCAATGCTCTAATTAGTTCCCAGCCTTCTTCTGACGTTATCGCTGTAGCACTAGCTAGTTCTTTTAACATTGAAGAGCCAGATCCAAATATGCCAGCATAAGCAGCAAAAGCCTGATAATTAAGCTTTTCTCCCTTTATGCCTTTTCCTATTTCTCTTTCTGTCCAACCTTTATAAATATGAGGCTCTTCTGTCATTTGCAAAAACTTTGGAGCTACAAAACTTTGTATTTTTTCACCAAATTCATTAATACTATCAGTATAAACTTTCCATTTTTTTTCAAAATTTTCTAAATCGCCTATCTCACTAGGTTTAGCGCCCTCTAATTCAAGACGTTTTCTCATTCCTTCTATGTCTTTTAGCGGCTTATATCCAAGTTCTTTTAAATAATTATTAAGTTCTTCGCTAGATATTAAAGCATCATTAATTTTATCTTGTAAAACAGTAACTCCTTTTGTAGAACCTATTAAATTATTTATAATTCCCTCCATAATTTCTGGAGCTAGTCCTCTTTTAGCAATACCTCTAGAACTTATCCTAGCTTCAATAGGCTTAAGCTCAAAAAGTTCACCTTTACCAAACTCTTTTTCATATTTATTTCTTATTAATTTTATAATCTCCACTGATTCTTTTGGTAATTCTTCTCCAAAAGCTCTTTTAAAAGCATTTGATGTTTCTTGAAATAGACCCTGCTGTT
>Ga0307376_10002898_pt1 | contig 16315 bp, 23 predicted proteins | sample TR2MG_FD_202536 | JGI IMG/M metagenome (GOLD analysis project Ga0307376, IMG submission 202536) | Soil microbial communities from Risofladan, Vaasa, Finland - TR-2 | ecosystem: Environmental > Terrestrial > Soil > Coastal area > Acid sulfate soil | place: Finland: Risofladan, Vaasa | collected...
CAAACCCAAGTACGGAGGTACAGATAGAAGCGGTAAAAGAGGGTGGAGATGCTATACAATTTATATTGAATCCAAGTCCTGAGGTACAGCTAGAAGCGGTAAAACAGACCGGACATGCTATACAATGGATATCGAATCCAAGCGAGAAAGTACATATAGAAGCGGTAAAACAGGATGGACATGCTATTGCATATATATCGAATCCAAGTCCTGAGGTACAGATAGAAGCGGTAAACAACTTATTACAGCGGAACTTAACAGACATAAACGAATACTATCCAAACAAGCTAAATAACAAGGTATTAGAACATTTATTAAAGAATTTAGTAATAAAGGACATAATAACGTGAACTGATTTTTAGGCAGCAAATAATGAAAGAAACCCAATCGGGAGCCTAAGATAACGAAAGAAATACTAAACGACCTGTTGACACGAGAACACAACCAAGGTACAATTAGCTAATTCCTCTTAAAGCCAACGACGGGTAGGTTAAGTATTTTACATGTAAAAACTGCGGACTACTTGTATATGAAGCAGAGGATGGTTTACATATATCAGCGACAGATTACCAATTTTCCTTAGACGAGTTAAATCTAAGGCCAGATGAAATAGATTGCACAGAGTTTATGATAAAGAGTATAATAACATGATGAAATGTACACCTGCGGATACTCGTTTAATGAGAGACGAAATGCAGAAAACCGAACCCTATCTATGGTTGTGGGTAGTAGAATTTATAAACATATTTAACCGGTGCGAATCGAAAAGACCAATTGATATTCGGCACGAATGGGAGTATTATGGTGGGCGTCCATCCGCGTTATCCCCGATATTGTTTAAATGCAGATACTGTGATTCTATATATGAATTATGGGATGGTCATCGATATTATTATACTTGGAAGGGTAAAACAGAACTTACTGGGCAAACAAGGATGCCAACATGCGACCTCGACGGTATAATAAAATCGATCATAGAATAAGATATCATGGTCACACCCTGATGTATAGTGAACGCTCTCCCGTCTAAAGACGGGAGCTTCTTGGTATAGTTACCGGAGAATCCGTCCCGACTCTCCCAAGGGCGAGCATCGCTCGCCCTCGATTTAATCACTAGATATATACTGAAGTATGCGTAGTTGTTGAGAAATATTGTTGTATCCACCGTCTAAAGACGGTGGAATTCATTTATTGTTGGGACTTTCTTCGGAAGAAATATTCTTGGTAGTATCTTTAATTACTAAGATTGATCCAAGTCAACAAACCTTTTATAGTTGGTGTAGCAGAAGCTATTGATTGGTGGAAAGGAGAGCCTGAAAAATTCCACAAATGGTTACATCCGGCGGAGTTATTTAGTGTAGAAGAAAGACTGCTTATACCCAAAAATACACTTATATTTACTGAAAAGACAGGAGACGGAGTTTGGGTTCCTGGGCTGAGATGTAAATTTTTAGACAAAAAATTTCTTGACAATCTTTTAAAACTGTGGGTTGAAGTGAAGTATGATAATCATCCATGTTTTAGATTCTTATCAGAACCTGATTTTCTTGATAAATTAGCAATAAACGAAATAATAACCTGATGCACTGGCAAACTGAAAACGAGCGAGACTTTTTTCCAAGGTATGAAAGTCGCAAAATCGATTTACTACCGCCGAGTGTTTACAGAATTGCGCGTAGACTTAATGATACATATTTTTCCAAAACAGAACACGATTCTGATTTAGTTAGGTTTGAAAATACCATAGTAGATGAAATAGTAGAAGAGATTGATAAGTTTTGGGGCAAAGAAGATTTATTTCGTCGGCACAATTTCCCGTTCCGCCGGGGTATACTTTTTCATGGTCCACAAGGTAGTGGCAAATCATGTGCCGTAAAAATGATTTTACAAGATGTAGTAAAACTAGGAGGTATTGGAATTATTTGCGACGATTATACTGTTTTTAATGCGGGTATGACATTACTACGTGATATTCAACCTAATACCCCTGTAGTGGTAGTAATGGAGGATTTGGACTCTCTAGTAGAATATGATGAATCAGAAATTCTAAACATGTTAGACGGAATTTGTGGTTATGATAAAGTTGTGTTTCTAGCTACAACTAATTACTTAGAAAAACTAGCGGGAAGAGTCAAAGATCGTCCCAGTCGGTTTGATCGGTGTATCAAAATAGATCAGCCAACCGAACAAATTAGGTTAGCATTCTTAAAACACCTAATAGGCAAGTCGGGAGAGTTTGATCATTTGGACATAGTGGGTTGGGCACGAGATTCTGATGGATTAAGCATGGCTCACTTAAAAGAGCTATTTATTTCAATAGCGTTTTTTGACGCTGATTATAAGGATGTTATTGTGCGCTTAAGAAACATGGGACAAGATACAAATAAAACCGTACCCAAAGATGTACAAGAAATACGTGAAGCACGTACAAATAGTGATAATTTACTTAAATATCTAGAAAAAGGTTTAGATGATTATGACGAAGATGACGAAGATGATGATCCGCCAGATTCTGAATGAGCATAAATTAACATTTATGCATGAGTTTATTTAATTATCCTAAATATCTTACAGATGAATTAAACGCTTCATCAAAAGAGGAAATATTTTACGCATTTAAACAGAGTTTAAAAAGCATTTACGGTAAAGAGTTTCCTTTTACATCTATCGCTGTTTTGCTCGCACATTCGGCACTTGAAACGGGACATTGGAAGGTTGGTCTGCATAGGTGGAATTTTGGGAATATAAGAGCTTATCCAGATAAATTAAAAGATGGCGAATATTTTACTATGTTTCGATGCGGAGAAATACTAAAAGGAAAAGAAGTATTTTTTGATCCACCTGATCCTAACTCAGCTTTTAGAGCCTTTTTGTCGCAAGAAGAAGGGATGAATCATCATTTAAACTTTTTGAAGAAGAGCAGATACGCCAAGGCTTGGAAAGAGTTTTTAAATGGAAATCCGGCAGCATACTCTCATGAATTGAGGGCGGCAAAATACTATACTGCCAGCGAAAAACTTTATACAGTAACATTGGTTAAATTGTTCAACGAGTTTGTGAGAGATAAAGAACACCTGTTGTCTTATAAACCTCCGGTAAAACCACCCGTAGCTTCACGAACTATCGAGGCTAGAGAGATACCAATACCTTATTTAACGGGGTTGTATAGAACAGATAGTGAAGATGATTTTTATGTGGAACGTCCTGGTTTGCTAAGCAGAATTAAAAAAAGTCTGTTGGGATGAAAAAGCTTTGCATGAATCGATATTTATAAAAAAAGATAATGTTACTATTGGTATGGTTAGATATTTAAAAACTAACCATAACGTATTAGAAGCCAATTATATTAGGTTTGATAAGATTAGGTTAACTGAAGCTTTTTGGCGTGGTAACATTTGTGTTCAAACACAAAAGGGTCCTTTTTCTATAAACATTGTATCTAATATTATAATTAGCAGTGCGGATAATAAAGTTTTTCACAACCTATATTTTACCGATATTAAAGCTTGTACCTATAAAACTAAAGATTTTGTCTTTCTTGGTATAACCGGTCCTCTTTATATTAAAAACGGAATAATAAGGTTAAAGACTAATGGATAACACAAAAATTTGGGCTACTTTCGATAGGGGTTTTGATATAGGATGCAGAGTTATAAAATGGGACGAAAAAGATGGTATCAATTTTATTCCTCACAAACGATACACTAAACGAGATATAAGTTTTGATAAGCTGCAAAACCTAATGACACAATTTACAGTCCACTGGTCTGTAACATATCGCGCTAAACATATGGAGGGTGGTCTTGTTGCCCGCGGTCTCTCATGTAACTTTATGATTGACGACGATTGTAGCAACAATGACTATGCTAGTATTTACCAGTGTCTACCTATAATGTACGGAGGGTGGAGTCAGGGAGGATCGTTTAATGCTTTGGGACCGGGCGTAGAAATATCCTATATGCCGCAGTGTTTTTCGCATCCTGATTTGTACTCATTGTATAATTGTAAAAAATATAACGTACCCAACCACGCAACTACCGTTGCTCCAATTCACGGTACTAAACTAAAAGTTTTCTTGCCAACGGTTGCTCAGATTAATTCACTTAAAGCTTTAATATGGGGATATACAGAATTGTTTCCACATATCCCTTCTAAATTCCCTCGCGTTGATACTAAACACCTTACAACTGTGTTAGAACAACCTGAAAAATATATGGGACTAGTTAACCACTACAATCTAAAACGAGGAAAGATAGATACTGCCGGAATAGATTTGTCTGATATAGAAAAGACTGTCGCAGATATGCACAAATGGGGTTTTTAAATATGACTAACACAAAACCAAACCTGTTCAGATTAATTGATGTAGTTTCATTTGGATCACCGTTTATAGTATGTTCGACACTTACAATATATGCGGCATGTCACGGAGTAACTGGTAGCCCACTAGCCCTTCTAAGCGTAGTATCATTAGCTTTTTTGGCTATCTATGTGGTAATACTGGTAGCTCGCTATAGGTTTATAAAACGAATAACGTTTACCACCACTCATGGTTTGCACGTTATAACAAATAATTTCCCAATTTCTCAAAATGAAATTGAACAAATAACGGAAAGTACGATAGTATCCTGGGCGGGAGTTTTGCAAACGTATGGGCAAAATACAGGAATGTGTCGGGAAGCTGTTAAAGATCTGTATGTGTTCTTTAAAGACTTTCCCATCATCAATTCTTTTGGTAAATTTGCTGGCTATGCCTATGGTGATGTGGTTGTTGTGGGGTATAAGGCAGATTTAAATAGTACTGCTTTAGCTCATGAGCTGGGGCACTATATTTATAAAGAGTGGATGGGCACTTTTGAAAACACCGATTGCCATGCGTTTATGAGAAAACACAATCTGTCTTAAAAAACGATAAAAATCGAACTAGGCTTTGGGGCGCTTGGTTGGCGTATAATTTCTAATGGACCTGTGTGGTTAGCTAGATAAGCTAATTCTGAGTCCCTTAGGATTTCGGCTAAGTCCTTTTTGTCTCCGTTTATAATACATTCACGAGCGACCAAAACACATGTTTGAGAATAATCGGTGTGGCCAATGTTGTGAGCCCCACTTCTGCCTTGAATTAACCTAGCGTATTGTTTTGTGTCCGGATCTTTAATCAACGAAGCGCAAACCTCACAAGATATTCCTCTCCACCTGTTCCCCTTCAACTGTTTGCCTGGAACATGCCAACCATAATTGATAGCCTTATTAGATCCGGCTTTAAGCTTCTCATCAATAATCCAGTGCTTACCTACTGTAGAGCAAAGTCCAGCAGCGTTACCAAGATTTGCTAACTGCTTATCAATTTCGGCACTGTGTTCTATCATAGCTTTGGTGCTAGAGGTGATGGTTCTAGGTTTAGGGATAAGTCTATTTTTTGCCTGCAACCATATTAAATCCGCCAACTTTGCGGTCAACAAGGCACACCCCATTTTATCAGCTAATTGCTGCTGAGTGCTAGCAGTCACATTAACACGCACACCGTCAACTTTTAATGCGTCATCAAACACATAAAACTTCGCAATATGATTGTTGTGTTCTGAGTTTATGGTGGACCAATCGTTTATTGTGCGTCCATCTTCATACGCTTGAAGGATAGCTTTTTCTCTGTCTGGTCCATGTCCGGGTGGAAAGTCATCTAATACCATGGTTAGATGCGATAAGATTACCACTCACCACCCCACTTATTATATTTTTTTGTCAGAGAGCACTGCCGCCAGATTACAGTAGAGCACGTCCGGGTTGTTCTCGCTAATGCCGCTCATTGTTCCGTCGTTCAGTTCAATTAATATCCAGTCGCCGCTATCTGTCTCGGCTACATCAACAACGAAGTACACCGCGTGCTCAGCAACCACACCAGCAATCTTGTTTAAAAACCTCTCAGGAACCTGTGCTGAATCAAGATTTACTCCGCGCTCTTGCAGATCGTCAGCATGACTAGACCAGTAGAAACCGCCGCTGAGCAACGTTGTTTCATAAAAAAAGAATCGAAACTCGTTAGTAATTTGCAGTCCCTGTAGACCGTCCATCAGCTTTCGCAACGGCACATACTGACGAACATATATCTTCTGTTGGCTGATTAACGAGTCAGCACACAACCTAGAATGTACTTCAATTGCAGCACACTTGTCCTCCGCATACATGTGTGTGCGCCAATTGTACTTCTTTGAGTTAGTTTCGCCTTTAAGCACGAACGGTCCAGCGTCAGGAATCTCGTGCAACTCATACCATGTGCGCGGAGTAACGTCTGCCAGGTCCGGATACCACTGTCCTAAATCGGCGATGTATTCATGGTCTAAGCGTGAATTGATAAGTCTAGCGCCAACCTCAGCAACGTCTTTCTCAAGCTCGCAAAAGAACGGCAGCGCAGAGAATCGTGGTATTATCAGGTCACCGTTCCGTATCTTCATACGACTATCAATGCAGTCGAAGTGACGCCTAGCCGACCTTTCCTCAAGTTGCCAATCTGGTCCGTGTCGATAGAGGATCTTGGTTACCACGTCTCCATACTTTCAATATTAATGCGTATGCTCTTTAAAAACTTTCATCTTGCCACGTAAACAATATACAGCTAATTGCTGACAACGATACGGAGCATAAGATATAGATCTGTTTCCATCATAAGAACATAATATGGGATTATCGTTAACTATTTTCCAATCATGTTTGCAGGAATTAATCGGCTCTGTAAGCTCGGTAGTAACCAACCCTGTTACCAATTGTCCATTACGTTTCATATGGATAGCTACGCTATAACTATCACCAACCTCACTAATCATATATGCATCGCCAGTACAACGATCTAGATCGGAAGGTCTACCGAAAAAAATCCATAACATTATTGTTCCTGCGGAAAACCGACTTCATCGTTCCATGTTAGCCCACAATCTGGACAGCACCAATGTCCGCAGTTTAAATGGCACTCATCCATATTTAGGTGGTCACATGCGGCACCCGCTGGAATTATTGTAATAAATAGTGGACACTCAACCTTAGTATCCAAGATATAGCGCCTCTCTGCAAAACACCAATATCCACCGTAGGGTGGAATGGCGTCCATGTTTAGACCGCCAAAATGGCAACAGTTGTGGCACTTTTGAGGCGGCTCAGACATATACGGTAACGTTAACACCACGCTTTACTAAATGTTCTTTTAGTCCGGCTTCCACGGTTGCCCAAGCTTCTTCACCGGGCAGTTTATTAATATGAGCATTTAGTTTATTCTGGGACAAATATCTTCCCAACTTATCCAAACCCGTTTTAACTGCATCTTCTTCAATTACGTCAGTTGTATCATCTTCGGTGATACAAATTAATACGTTAGCAATTTCTGTATCGCTTCGAACCTGTGTAGTTTGAAATTCGCCCAGTTTGAATCCCTGCTTATTTCTCCACCATCTGCGATATTCTTCTTTAGCTTTGGGATAAACTTTAGCAATAGGAATGTTTCCCTCAACTCCTTCATAATTGCCAGAGATACTGTTAATAGTAATAATAGATCTATTATCAGAAGAATGAGGTCTAGACGCACAACCTTGAACCTCTTTAATACGACCTAACATGAATGGATTATTATATTCCATGACTTAACCTTTCATCCTATAGACTATGACACCCTTAGAAACATCGTATGGTGAAACTTCTATTTTTACGTTATCGCCTTCAACAATTCGAATGGTATTCTTTCTTATTCTGCCGGATAGCGTGCAACGCAGAGGTTCTGCCATTTGTTTAACAGCCACTCTGAAATTACCGTTTCCCATAGCTTTTTCAACTACACCTTGAAACTCAAGTTTGTCACCAGCCATTAGGACAATACTCCACAATCAGTGAGAATTCTATGCAATAAAGTTCGGTTTGTCAAGAGCATATCCAAAGTTAAAGTGTTCGATGGGGGCCAATTGGTAGCCCAGGATTTTATAACATTTCCTGAGTATGTTCCTTTTATATATCGCGAACCAAAAATTACTTTGTAATCGTCCACATTTAGGTGTTTTACGATAGTTCTCAACGAATAAATACCAGAGCTGAGTGGCATTTGGTTCTCGACCCATTCGTTACGCAAAAAACATAATAATCTTAACTTATTATCTTTACCCAAAAACCATACATAACAAATATTTGCATTAGGATCTTCTATGCTTTTAGCAATAGAAACCATTGCCCATTTGCTGCTATCAGATATTTGTAACGCAGTAGATTTAAAATGAATATCCTTTATTTTTGTATTTTTAAAATTTGTAGGATTGTCTTTTTTGGCAATAACTCTTCTGTTGTTTTTAATAATAAGTGTATGTCCGCCATTGTCAGTCCATAAACGCCAGGAATCTAACGGCTCCAAATCGCACAAACCTATTATACTGGTTATTTCAGAGTCATGTGGTAGATATGCTTGGACGTTTGCTAGCGCTTTACTGAAATCCATCCTTCTTTTAAACCCACGAGTTTTTTGATAATAAGCCTAAACTCATCCAATGTTACATAACCTAAAACCTTTATCGCAACTCCATTAGGCATAACAAATAAAACGGTTGGCGTAATTAATAATCCTGTTTTTTCATCAACATATAACGGAGCATATTCGGGATGCTCCTCAATTTTTACACGTACAGCGTAGAAATGTTCATTTATTATGTCCGCTATTTCTTCGTTATTGTAAATCTCTTTTTTTGTTTTATCACACGCAGCGCAATAGTCAGAGTAGCAGTAGATCAACACAAATTGACCAGACAACGCTGCATCTGTTATTTTTGTTAAGTCTAAATCGTGCCACTCTACATTAACCGGAGATTTTTGGATAGCGTCTATTACCGACTGTGCAGCGTCCATAGACGAATTTACCTGATCCGTGGACTTGGTAATCGCGCTTTCAAAAGGAACAACAACTACCGGAATGGCTTTATCTGGGGTTTTGGGTGTATTTGGGGAGCAACAAATTAATAATGTAAAAAATAAAATAAATAGATTTTTAATCCCCATATATAATATTACATTATAACGCTATACATCCTCGACTGATTTATCATAACCCAGCAATTTCTGCTTCGAATCAGTGCCAAATTTATTATTAATCAATTTCTGCCATTTTAATTGATCAATAATTGCCGAAGCATCTCCTTTGCTAACCGTATTAATATCCAGATCAAAACCTATTTTGCCGCCACTAATCCAGTTGGTTAAGAGATCTTTTTGTTTTGGACTGGCAGCTGCTTTTTTCCAGTAAGCATCTGACCTCACAAGTGGCAAAACTCCAGCATTCTTAGCTTTGTCTACAATGAAGCTTTTAGCCCGATCTAAGGTCATCTTTTGATCCGAATTAACTATAAGTTCCCATTTGTTACGTGTCATTTCAATAACTCTTCCTTCCGATACTCCAGAAGGAAAACAGAAATAGAATAACTTGTCAGTCTTAATCTTCTTAGGGTTAGGGTTAATCTCTTTAACTACATTTCTATATCGCACATCATGAATAGGTATATATAAACGCCGAGCTGGTACCCAACCTGTAGCTGCAAATTCAACCCGTACCTCTACACCAATCCCATTATCTACAATTACACCGTTTCCAAACTTATCATGTTTGACTAGTATCGATCTGGCACGACATTGCGCAGTAGTTGGTTTGTTGCTAAAAGCAATGTATTTTTCCCTAATTAACAGCTTAGTATCTATGGTTTCTTCGGTCCAAGTTACAATACGTTGATCAGTAGCAATTGCCCATGATGTTATAGGCAGAAATTGGTCATCGGTTGTCCAGCGGTCGGGTGCTGCTTTAAGTAGAAAAATAGGAAAGTGTTCAAGCTTGTTTGCAAAACTTCCGTCATCTTTTTTATTAGAACCAGACCCGCTACCTTTAACTACTTCTAACTCTGCGTCTAATAAGCTATTAGCCCGTTTGCGTTCGCCAAACAAATCACCTTCCACAGCCATGTCCACGAACGTTATTCTGGACTGGCGTACTTTTATTTTGTCAAATACGTCTAGAATAATTGCATCTTTTTTTCCTGGAAAAGTTCTAAGTGGTCTTCCTACCATTTGTATAAAAAGCCCTAAAGAACGTGTCGGTCTAGCCACGGCAGCAAAAGATAAATGGGGAAAGTCTGCCCCCTCAGTACATACAAGATTGTTTACGAACACTTGAACCTCTCTGTTTCGCAACCGTTCAATCATATAACGTCGCTCTTCTTTAGGCGTATCTCCATAAATCTCAATTGCTGTACATTCGTGTTTTAACAACTCATACATTGCATGAGCATGAGCAACATCAACACCAAACAAAATACCCTGCCGCCCCTGGTCCTTAACGTATTCTAAAACCTTTTTAGCGATTAATTTATTGCGTTCCTCGGTGTTTACCGTTTTGGACAAATCAGCGGTGGCAAAATCCCCCATTCGCGTCTTAACATTAGCTAAACTGACATTAGATTTTAATATGTCTGGCTTTGGTGGTACTAAATAATTATGTTTTACCGCCGTACCAATATCCATATTAAACAGCACATTGCCTAAAGGTAAATCTTCTCCAGAAAATCTCCAGGGAGTAGCAGTTAATCCTAGCACTTTAGCTTGAGGAAATCTATCTAACAAACCCTGGTAAGTAACGTTATTTTCTGAACGATGATGATATTCATCTATTACAATAAAACCCGGTACGAAATCTTTTAAATGTGCTCTTTTTCTAGCCAATGTTTGTACAGAACCTACAACAATATCGGCTTTATACGAAGCTTTGTGTTCTGCCATTTCCCGATCAATAAATGCATTTGGGATAAATTCAGTTAATGTTGTTTGCGCTTGATCAATTAACTCCTCCCTGTGGGCAACCCAAAGAATTTTATGACCTTCAATTTTATTAAGACATTGGGCAGTTACAAAGGTTTTACCTGTACCACATGGAAGTATAATAGTAGCCAGCTTACTGTCACTGTCTTTCCAAATATCAAAAGCCTCTACCGTTCTCTCTTGATAACGACGTTTTTCGTATTTCTTCACTAATACCCTCTAATATCTGGATGTGCTTTATAACGCGTGCTTCTCTCTACCTCATAAAGCTTAGATAGTACCCTTTTTTGTGGTCCAGTATATCTAAACCATTTGGAATCTTTAGCAGGATCTCCTACACTTAAAATATGAGTGCGACGATTGTTCTTGTCAGCCCATTCCAACTCTTCATAAGTAATGCCTATACCTGGGATTTTGTCGCTTGGTTTGGGACGACCTTCCCACACCTCTTTCTCATAAGGTTTGGTTAAATCCATTGTTTCTTTATACTTTTCCTCTATTTCTGATTTAGTATAATTGGCAAACATAAATGTATCAGCGATAAGGGTGAAATTTTTGTAGTTTCTAATCCACTTCAGCTCACAAGCGTCCCATGCTCCTATGACAAATAAGTTGTTACGGTTTGCTTCGGTAATTAGAGCTTCCCACGATTCAGGACAAAGTGCGCGGTTAATCCTAGATGCCCGATAACGCTTTAGGAAATCTGCTTTGTTTTGAGGTAAAAATCCTTCGTATGATACAACATATACGGGAAGCATGGTTTTTGAACACTGATGTATTGCTAAAACGGCGTTTAAAGGATGTTTGTGTTTAGATCCGTATTGTACAGTAGTGGCGTCTCCATATAAATCAATTAAAAACCCCACGGCGCAGCGGGCTTTGCATGCGTATTTTAACCCATCAATTGTTAATTCGTATTTTAACCCATCAATTGTTAATTCTTCTATCATTCTACAAGCCTTCACGTAATTATATCCCGTATAACTAAATTCTTTAATAAATATTCCAGGACTTTATAAGATAGTTTGTACGGATAATATTCGTTTATGTTCGTTATGTTCTCTTGTAATAATTTGTTTACCGCTTGGAGCTGTGCTTCTTCGCTAGGATTCGATATCCATTGTATAGCATTTCCATACTGTTTTACCGCTTGGAGCTGTACCTCGGGACTTGGATTCGATATAAATCGAATAGCATATCCATTCTTTTTTACCGCTTCTATCTGTACCTCAGGACTTGGATTCGATATCCATTGTATCGCATTTCCATTCTTTTTTACCGCTTGGAACTGTACCTCTGGACTTGGGTTAGATATAAATTGTATAGCATATCCATTCTCTTTTACCGCTTCTAGCTGTACCTCAGGACTTGGATTCGGTATCCATTGTATAGCATATCCATCCTGTTTTATCGCTTCTATCCGTACCTCTTCACTAGGGTTAGATATCCATCGTATAGCATCTCCATACTGTTTTACCGCTTCTAGCTGTACCTCTGGACTTGGATTCGATATAAATTGAATAGCATTTCCATATTGTTTTACCGCTTCTATCTGTACCTCGGAACTAGGATTCGACATATATCGTATAGCAAGCCCATCACATTTTACTGATTCCAATTGTTCTTTTTCATCTTTTGAACACAACAAATTTGAATTATCTATGCCGTACTTTTGGAATAACGAATTCTTTTTAGGATCTAGTGTCATCCTACTGGTTCACAATATTATATAAATCATCTGCCAACTTAACCAGATCTTTACTTCCTTCGACTTCTTTCCTCAAATGAGGTGGAAATGCCGACAGTCCCCATCGGGCACCAGCCAAAGCGCCAAACATGGCTCCAGTAGTATCGCAATCACCTCCTTGCTTGATTAGCTCTATCATACGATCGGTTGCGTCCGTCCGTTTTTTGGTATTCAAGAAAATAGCCGCCGAAGCTACCCAGGATCTATCCGCCTTACTATCAACCCCAATATTATCTGCGACCTCCTCAACGGTCTCATATTTAACCGCCTTCCGTAGCTTATCCGAGAAACGGCTAGTTCCCGAAAACTTATTCTCAACGGTCTCTAGAGCCCTCAGAATTAAACGCTTGTTTTTTATCCCGTTTAGAGATAGCCCAACCAACACACTCTGCATAACACCACCTATAATCCCCACCTCGTGGTGGGTGATTTGTCCTACACCAATAATAGAAACAATGGCATGACGCAGGTTGGGACCAATTTTATGGGTTTTATAGCAATAGTCTTCATTTAGGTATTTGGCAAGATAAATACCCAAAGGTGCTGCTTTCATAGCAATGCCATTGCCGATTCCGATAGACTCGTTTGCAGCATCATACCAGGGAACGCCCCTGGACAAACGTTTAGCTGCGGAAGTTACGGATCGGCTCCAACCTCGAAGTTGTTCCTCTTCAAATACTTGCTTGGTAAATTTAGCAATTCCGTACGGATCGATAGCCCCATCGTGAATAATAGACCACAAAATGGTACGCATTAATTGGGTATCATCGGTCCATTGTCCTGGTCCCAGCTGTGGGTGTGCAAAATTCTGCATAAAACCACTGACCACCGGAGCTAGTTTCTCAATCTGTTCTCGGGACATCATTTCAAATGGAGCGCCTAAAGCATCACCAATAGCAGTGCCTAAAATGGAGCCACGAATTCTTGATTTGATTACATTTTTCTTTGACATTATTCAGATTCCTTGATATACATTGTAAGATCTTTTTTAGTCACTTTGTATTTGTTTACACAATCCAGAAAACTCTCTGCGTAAACATTTTGCAGTTTGTCTATTTTGGTATATCGCGAACTTTTCTTTACCGCCACATCGCCAGCTTCCATTATCTTTTCATATACAGCGGTATCATCAAAATCAAATCCGTAATCCAGATTTTCGTCCAAATCATACACTTTAAACACTACTTGGACTGTAACATTAGTGATCATTTGGAAGTCTTCACAACATAAATCTTCTAATATTTGCCATTTCTTACGGAGGGCTTTAAGTGTGCTAGATGGCACCTTCTCTTCAATTCGCTTTTTTAGTTCTTGCTCATCTATTCCCCGCTCAAACTTAAGTTCTTCATTCCTCTTTTTTTCAGCAAGCTTGTACAGCTGTGCGGAAGTCATGTTTTCTGCTTTCATTATTTTGCTCCGTACATTTTCTTCACCACGTCAATCATCCACGGATCGCCACTGTATTTTCCAGGATCGTCCGACAACTTAACAACCGGAACGCCCTCTACCGACCACAGTTTAATCACCATATTCAACGCTTTTGAGTTGTCAAAATCATTTGTTAAGTGAGTACCTATCCCAAAAGCACACTTGATACCCAACTGATTACAATGAGTTTGTAATTTTGCTGCGGTTGAGGCGGTTAAGCTGTCACTAAAAATTATGGTTTTAGTACTAAGGTTAATACCAAGTTCTTTATAATGATTCGCAATTTTCTCAGCAAACGCAAACGGATCCCCAGAGTCGTGTCTAACGCCGTTAAACTTGTTAGCATGTACTGCGTTAAAATCTTTTAAAAACCCATCAGTAGTAAATGTATCAGTTAAAGCTATTCCTAACTGTCCATCATATACATTATCCCACTTCTCCATCATATTACGATTGGCATTCTCTAAACTCTCTATAGCAGACACTCCTTGTATCCATTCGTGTGCCATCGTACCAATAGGTTTGACGCCATATTTAAATGCCAAGTGGACATTACTGGTTCCCAAGAAATTGGGAGAACGAGACATGTTTCTTACTACCATGTCTTGTACTTCATAACTGCGTCTGCGGCGAGTGCCAAAATCAGCATATTTAGCATCAGCGGAATCAAGGGTGTTTATTTTCTTTTGTAATTTCTCTTCTTGTCCTTGCATACTCCATTTATTCTTTTGGAGAGCAAAGTATATTTCGCTAATAAGCGCCATAAGCTTAACTTCCCAGAGAATGGTTTCATGCCACGGACCTTTAACGGCAAGACTAAAAACTCCATCCTTTACTTCCATCGAAACCTGTGCAGGATCGTAGCGATAATTACGCAAATATTCTACGTACCAAGGTTGAACAAAAGGAAGCTTACTAAACTTTTCCAATTCTTCTTCAGTAGCACGAAGATCTTTTAGCTTGTATACTTCGTTACGTAATACACTTAAAAAATTTTCATCAAACACATCCGAAGCGCGGTTTTTAAAACGATATTCTACCTGCTTATTAGGATACAATTGCAGTATTGCTTGCTGCATTGTGAATTTATACAAATCATCATCAAACATTGAGGTAATCATAATTTTACTCTTCGTTTGCTATCCAAGCTAGCACATGACCGTGGCACAGTTTAGGGGTACACCAACAACCAAGAACCTTGCCTTTTAATTCCTTCTTAATTGCTTCCATCATTTTAGGCTGGCTACGCACCCACGCATCGTACTTTTCTACAGCTTCCTCTCTGGACTCTACCTTAAATTCAGCCAGCGTTCCTTCTTTATGAGAAAATGGGTTGCCCCATTTGGAAGGACGACCAATATACACATCATGTGCCTTGTTTTTATATACGACAAAATGCCAAATCTTCATGAATTCGATATTCAACATTACCTGTGCTACCAGTTTATATTATATATTTTATTACAAAAATTTTGAACAAATAATCTAATACCTTTTCACTTAGCTTGTTGGGATAATATTCGTTTATGTCTGTTATATTCGCTTGTAGTAGTTTGTTTACCGTTTCTAACTGTACTGCTTCTGTAGGATTATGGATATATTGAAGAACATATCTATTCTGTTTTACCGCCTCTAACTGTACTTTCTCTGTAGGATTATGGATATATTGAATAGCATATCCATTCTGTTTTACCGCCTCTAACTGTACTGCCTCTGTAGGATTATGGATATATCGAATAGCATGTCCATCCTCTTTTACCGCTTCTAACTGTACTTTCTCTGTAGGATTATGGATATATTGAATAGCATATCCATTCTGTTTTACCGCCTCTAACTGTACTGCCTCTGTAGGATTATGGATATATCGAATAGCACATCCATCCTTTTTTACTGCCGCTAACTGTACTTTCTCTGTAGGATTATGGATATATCGAAGAGCATATCCATTCTGTTTTACCGCCTCTAACTGTATTTTCTTTGTAGGATTGTGTATCCATTGAATAGCATATCCATACTGTTTTATCGCTTCTATCAGTATCTTTTCTGTAGGATTATGTATATATTGAATAGCATTTGCATTCTGTTTTACTGCTTCTATCTGTTGCTGTTTGTTTTTCAAACATACAACATTGGTAGTATCTATGTTATACTCCTGAAATAATTGTTTTTTCATGAGAATTTGGGTAAGGAAACCCCCCAGGCTTGTCCTGGGGGAGGAATTACCCCTCCTGTGCTTTTGTACAGATTTTCTACGCATATTTTTGCTTTTTTACATAATGCAACGCATTAAACTTGGCTTCAGATTAAATGCAAACCTTA
>Ga0307376_10002901_pt1 | contig 16310 bp, 12 predicted proteins | sample TR2MG_FD_202536 | JGI IMG/M metagenome (GOLD analysis project Ga0307376, IMG submission 202536) | Soil microbial communities from Risofladan, Vaasa, Finland - TR-2 | ecosystem: Environmental > Terrestrial > Soil > Coastal area > Acid sulfate soil | place: Finland: Risofladan, Vaasa | collected...
CCCTTACAGGCCCGGCGTAGTCGGATCCGACTGCAGCAGACACACAAGCCAGCCTCTCGTCGGCCAGTTCTCTACCCAATCTTGCCGGTACCCCTCGAAAAGCAAGCCGCGCTCGCTTATTCTGGGGTTAGTGCACCTTGCGCCACTCGATGTTGTGTTGTGCGCGGATGTCGCGCAGGCAGTCGAGCACGGCCTGGTGCAGCGTGCGGTTGGCTGAGCAGACTACGTAGAGCCGCTGGTTGACGTCGGGTGTGAACGTAAGCGGCTCGCCGTCGAAGGTGGTGACGACCACACCGGCCTGCTGGGCGACGCCCAGTCCGCTGAACACATCAATGAAGGGCTGCTTGTGGGCCAGATAGACGTCGACGCGCCCGAAGGCCACGTCGGCAAAGCCACCCGGCCCGCCGTTGGCATGGATGAACTTCACGGACGACAGCAGCGGCTTGAGCGTTTCCGCAAAGCTGTAGGCGTCGTCGGCCTCCTGGTAGAGGTACTTGGGCTTGAGCAAATAGGTCTCCAAAACGGCTTTGGCGATAGCGTCGGCCGAGCCGGGCGCCGGCTGCTTGACGTCGATCAGGCGGTCGCCGTCGAGGCGGGCGGTCCACGCGCCGCGGTCGGAGGCAAAGTCGACGCGGCGGTTGACGATGTCGCCTATGGCGGTGGCCAGATGTCGGCCGTCGCGATCGAAGACGGCGACCGTCGTGAAATAAAAGGCGCCCATATCGTTCTTGTACAGCAGCGAGCCGTCGAACGGGTCGGAGACGATGTATACCTGCTGGTCGCCGAGGTCGAACTGTTTGCGGCCGGCCTCTTCGGACAGGACCGTGGCGCGGAACCCGCCGGGCAGCATTTTGGCGAACTGCTCGATCCGCTGAAAGATGTAGCCCTCGGCCACGCTGTCGACGGCGAGCACGTCGGGATCCCAGTTGCGGTAGTCACCCTCGCGGGTAGCGACGGTGCGGGCGCCCTCTTCGGTCTTCAGCGCGGCGATCTGCTCCATCGAGCCGACCACGGTGGCCAGGGCAAAGGCCGACCACTGGCCATACTCGGTGTACTGCCGGTAGCGAGCGGCAAATTGCCGATCCTGCTCGGCGCGAAGCTTCTGAGGGTCGGTCATGTCGACGCTCCTTGACAGACGTGTGCGGCGTTCGTTTCGTTCCGGCCTCGAACGGGTCATTACTCTAGCACATGGGTCTCTGGTGTCAAAACAACTCGCTGAAGTCGCACCACCCAAAGAGAGCACACCGGGGTTCTCAAACGAAGCCTATGGCTGTTTGCTTTCCAGTTCCTTGCGGATGCTGGCCACGCGGGCCTCGAACCGCTGCTGGAGCCGGCGGCGGTGATCGGCGACCCACTTGTCGGTGTACTCGTCGACGCGCTTGGGGCCCAGCGTTTTGCGCAGCAGGGAAAGCACCTGATACAGCTCATGTCTTACGTCGAGATACGTCTCGGGGTCGAGGCTGAAGTGGGTCAGGTCGGTGGTGACATGATCGGGCACGTCGAGCAGCTTTTCGGCCCGGGCGAGGGCGGCGGCCGACTCGGGCTTGGCGTCCTTCTCGGCCAGCTCGACGGCGCGGCGGAGCATGAACAGCACCTCCCAGTCCTCGATGGCGTCGCGCATGACCGAGAAGCGGTTGCAGGAGAGCGCCTTGCCGTCGGGCCCGGGGTAGACCAACAGCCCGTCGCCGTTGGCCCAGGCGTAGGTGCGGCTGTTCCACTCCTCGACGCGGCTCAGCGGCCAGGGCTTGTCGCCTTCGGCCAGGTCGTAGTTGTATCGCCACGCGTTCAGCCACCAGTATTCAAAGCCCGTGACCCCATACTGCCACGCCTGCCACCAGAGGGCGCGGATGGCAACCAGCGGATCGTCGTTGCACACGTTGGCGAACGGCGGGCGCGGGCCGACGCAGGTGTACCAGAACATCTCCTCGCCCCGCTCCTGCGCGGCGCGGGTGCTCTGCGGGTCGAAGTTGTACACCGTGCCGCCGCTGGTGATGGGGTCCCACACGTCGACGTAGCCGATCAGCTCGTCGCGCGGCTTGCTGCCGCCGACCATGATCCGCAGCTTCGGCCATCGTTTGCGGATGGCGGCGGCCTTGTTGCGGATGCCCTCGAAGTCGTCGGTCTCGTCACCGATGTAAATGATGGCCCACTCGATGTAGTCGTTTTCGATGAGCCACTGATAGGCGGGGTCGATAATCTCCGGCTCGAGGTCGCGGGTGTGGTATCCGCCGATCAGGATCACGTTGCCCCCGTCGCGCATAACCTGGGGAATGTCGTCGCGGACCGGTGAGAGCATGCGGCTGTACTGGCTGGTGGGACTGAAGCGATGCTCGAGCAGCAGCTTGTAATAGGCGCGACGGACGTCGTCGTTGTACTTGTCGCCGTACCATCGCTGGAGGTCGGAAATGGCGAAATGCCCCTGCGTGCGGAACCGCCCGACACGCGGGATGGCGAAGTCGTGGACGGTCAGGGCGATTTCGACCGTCTGCGGTTTGGCGGAGGCGGGCTTGACGGTGATCTGGCCGCGGTAGACTCCGGGCGCGGCGTCTGCGGGGGTGCGGACGGTGACCCAGATGGGTTTGGTCTCGACGTCGTCGACGTGGAACGGGCCGGTCACCGGCAGCAGGGCGTCGGGCGTCCAGCCGACCTGCTGGTCGGCGGTGCGCAGGCTGGGTTTGATGAAATGCTCGATCTGGTGGTAGAAGGCGACATCGGAAGCGGGAATCTTTGCGGGCAGGTCTTCGTGGACCAGGTCGCTCGCCCGAACAGCCACGTTTTCGAGCTTGCCGCGCAGCGGCAGAAGCACAAGCTGGAAACTCTCGTATTCGTTCCGCGCGCTTTCCAGATGAACGCGATCGGCCGGGCGCCCTCGGAAGGTAAATAGCTCGTGCCGGCCCGAGACGCGCCGCAGGCTCGACTCGACACCGACCAGGTACGGTCTGGTCTCGGCGGGGGCAAGCTGCCACGTGCGGGCAGCCAGCAGGTGGGTCTGAAGCGTCTCGGCCAGGTCACGCCATGCTTCGGCCGAAGGCTTCGCCTCATCAAAAGCGGTGACGCGCCCGGCGAGCTGATCCAGTCGGGGCCCCCAGTACTCCGCGACAGGCGACTTGGCTGAGAGGGCGGCGAACCGTGCCTTGACCTCGGAGAGTCGAGATTCGAGGTCGACCCTCATGGCTGCACCCGTCAGGGCAACAACGCGGACGTTGGCGACCAGAACCTGCTGGTCGGCTTCGGCGGGTTGATTGAGTTCGAAGCCGATCTGCTTGATCCGCATGCCGGCCAGATCGAAAAGTTCCTTCTCGCGGGTGACGGCCTCGAAGAAGTTGTGGTTCAGGTCGACGACGTGGCGCTGCCATAGGCCCGGTTCCAGTGCGACCACGGCACGGAAGTCGTAGAGCTTGGCAGGGTTGGCCCAGTCGCGCTCGGGGCGATTCTCGGCCAGCGGCTTGGGCAGTTCGGCCGGGACCAAGTGGATGATAAGTCGTCCGGGGTGGGTTGTGGCCGCATCGAAGCACAGCGCGACCGGCATGTCGGCGGGGACCGCCACGTCGGCGGCGAAGACGGTCGTTTTGCCCGAGGGGTCGACTGCCAGAGCGGGGGCTGGCGAGCGCGTGGAGTCGATGGCGCCGGCCCGCTGTCTGTCGGGTGCGACGACGGCGCCATCGCTTAACTCTCGTGACTGCTGCTGGAAGTCGTGACGGTAGACGGTCCGGGCGGAGTCGACTGCCTTGGGCAACGCGACGAAAGCCATGGCACCACCTCTGGCTGCAAGGACGATAAGCGAGCCGAACAGGATGATTCGGAGATACGCAGCGTGTTGCAGCACGGGTTCTCCTTACTTTGCTATGGAACGGGCGCGCGATTGTATCGGCCGGGTGAATGGCCGTCGAGGTAGGCTACGTACCGGTGGTCTGCTGTACGACGCCGAGGGTAACGGCCATCTGGACGAGTTCGGCGAGCGACTCGGCCTGCATCTTCTGCATGACGTGCGCCCGATGGACCTCGACGGTTTTCTGACTGAGGCCGAGTTCGGCGGCGATCTGTTTGTTGCTCTTGCCGGCGACGACCAGGCCCATGACCTCGCGTTCGCGGGGGGTAAGCTGCGCGAAGTACGTCCCGACCTCTACGCGGTGACTCTGATTGACCCGGATTCTGGCGTCAAGTTCGAGCGCGGCGCGGATGCGATCGAGCAGGAGTTCGTCGCTGAACGGCTTCTCGATGAAGTCGACGACACCGGCCTTCATGGCGCGTACAGCCATCGGGACGTCGGCATGGCCGGTGATGATAATAACCGGAATTCGGACTTGCTGTGAGGCGAGCCGGTCCTGCAGATCGAGTCCGCTGATACCGGGCATGCGCACGTCGAGCACGAGGCAGCCTGGCCGGTCACGATCGAAGGCATCGAGGAATTCCTGGGCTGTGGCGTAGGTCTCGACGTTGAGCCCGACGGACTCGATCAACCATTGCAGCGACTCGCGTACGGCAGGATCGTCATCGACGACGAAGACAGTTGCTTCCGGGCTCATGTCCTCATCCTCCGCAGTCGGCAGGTCGTATGAGCCGAGGCGCCGCTCCCCAGGCTCCTGAGACGTCGTGCGAGACCGTCCATTTCGGCCCTGCCCCATTCTCGGCGGGAACAACAGACCCGCCGGTCCCCATGGCTATCGCGGCAGATTGTATCACGTTGACCGGTCAATTTCCAGAAGCCGGTCACAGATGGCGAGGCAAGTCACGTGATCCGCTGCGGACGGTGTGCCGGGGCGCACCACCCGTGGCGCCACCCGCGTGCTGCGTGGCTGGGCGGTGAGGGGCGTTCAGCTTTCGGGCTTTTCTTCGTGATACTCGGCCTCTTCATTGACCGACCAGGGGTCGACGTCCTCACCCAGCAGGCGTCGGACGGCCAACATCGCGCTGTAGATGGCGTGATCCATGTTGTTGTATCGAAACTGTCCGTAGCGACCGGCGCAGACCAGGTTGTCGAACTGCTCGAGATGCCGGCGGATGATCGCGACACGGTCGCGGTAGCCTTCCTCGTACATCGGATAGGCCTTGGGATGGCGGGCGACAAACGCTTTCTCGACCGGCAGGTCCATCTCAAGCCCGAGTCCAGCCAGGTCCGACCGGGCGATTTCGACCAGTTGGTCGTCGGTCCGGTTCCAGAACTCGCTGTCTTCGAAGGTGAAGTACTCGAAGCCCAGGGTATTCATGGCCGGGTCGGGCACCATGGCCGGGCTCCAGTTCTTGTAGAGCTGGAGCCGGCAAGCCTGCACCTCGGGAGCGTGCAGGTACACCCAATTGTCGGGCAGCACGTGCTCGGCTCGGACGATCAGGTTGACCGTGATGATGGTCCGGTACCGCAGCGACCGGGCGGCGTCGAGGACCTCCCGGGGCGCAGGTGCATCCAACTGGCAGGCCAAATCGGTCAGCGGCATGGTGGAAATAACATGGTCGACGGGCACCTCGCTGACCTTGCCATCATGCTCCAGGCGTACGGCGGTAACCCGCCGTCCGTCATGGAGCACGCCATCGACCTTACTGTGGGTGTGGACCGCGCCGCCCATCTTGGTCACCAGTTCGGCCATGGTTTCATACATCTGGCCCGGTCCGTACCTTGGATACTCGAACTCGTGGATGAGGGACGCAACCTTCTTGGTCCGACCGGCCCACAGGGCGTTGGCGATGGCCCGGCCCAGGCTCAGATTGCGGATTCGCTGGGCAGCCCAGTCGGCGGACAGCTCGGCACAGGATATGCCCCAGACCTTCTCCGTATAGGTCTTGAAGAAAATGGTGTAAAGGGCGTGGCCGAACCGATTGGAGACCCAGTCCTCGAACGTGAGTTCCGGCTTCTTGGGTCGAATGCGCCGAGCCAGGAAGCTGGCAATCACGCGCAAGCTGGTCAGCGGCCCGAGCCCCATCATGGCGTTGAGAGGCTTGAGGGGGTAATGGAATAACTTGCCCCGATAGAAGATACGCGACAGGCGAGGCCGCCTGATGAACCCCTCGGCCAGCACGTCGCGCCAGAGCTGGTTCACCTCGTCGTTCTTGGTGAAGAATCGATGGCCCCCGACGTCGCAACGGAAGCCCTCGAAGTTGACGGTCTTGGCCAGTCCGCCCACCTGGCTGCCCTGCTCGTAGACAACGCAGGTGTGGCCCGTCTTGGCCAGTTCGTAAGCGGCGGCCAAACCGGCCGGCCCCGCCCCCACTATGGCGAATGGCACGCGATCGATCATATCGTTGCTACGGTCTACCTTTCTGTGGCGGCTGTCGGCCCGCAATTCGGTACGGTCGTAATCGTCCAAAGCAGCCGCGGCCAACAGACTTACGTTCGACAAAGTATAGTGCAACTTGGTGCTTTTGGCCTTTAGCAGGGCGGGCGGTCAGGTGTTGACCTCCGCACTGAAGCAATATACCGCAACTTCTTATTTATCAGTAGGATACGATAACTCCGTACCCTGGCGACAAGGGGCGAGATCGGTTGACACGTCTGAACCGACCGGCTAAGCAGGCGGACGGATGGGGGCGAAGGGGCTGATTATGTCGCAGGTTGGTCGTGGCGCCCCGCCGTTGAGGCAGTTGTACTGGCGGTCGCTGGTGCGGGGGCTGGAAGGTGTACGCAAGAGGTTTGACGGCAGGAGCGGGCGCTTCCTGCTTATGCCCGATCATCCGCCGAAAGACCCCGAGAGACGCGACATCATCGGCTGGGGCGTGACGTATCAGGACGTGATTCTGGCGCTGGCGGCCCTGTATGCGACGGATCGGCCCGACAACCCGTTACACCGCAGCGACGAGCTGCTGACGATGATCGTCGTCGGCGGCAATGCCATCCGTGACTTCCAGAACCCCGACGGGACGGTCGATTTCGTCAAGCCGGACGGGTCGGACTGGGGCCCGACCTACATGGGGTGGACCAACTATCACTGGTTGGAGACGTACGTGCTGATGCGGGATCACCTGCCCGACGACGTGCGACGACGTTGGGAGGAAGGTCTTACGCTGGCACACGAGGGGCAGACGACCGAATCGGCCTCAGACCGCATCCACAACATCCCCACATGGAAGGCGATGAGTTGCTGGCGCGCGGGGCAGGTGTTCGGGAACGAGGGCTGGCAGCGTTACGGCGCGCATCAAATCGAGCGGACAGTCGAAGCCCAGCACCCAGGGGGCTTCTGGTTCGAACACCGCGGGCCGACGACGAGCTACAACCGGGTGTATCTGCATGCGTTGGGTCTGTACTGGATCTACACCCAAGAGCCGCGGGTGTTCGAGGCGATCGAGCGCGCGACCGAATTCCATTTGATCCACAGCTACCCGGACGGCACGGGCGTGGAGACCGTCGACGGCCGCACCAAGTACTCGCCGTCGAGGCCCGTGATGGGTCTGGTGGCGCTGGGGCTGACGCCGGAGGGACGGCATCTGGCGCGGCGCCTGATGGAGCCGGCTTCGGGCAGGACGGTGGACTCGGGCAAAGCCCCCGGTGCGGCGGGCGATCTTTCAGCCAGTTGCACGCCGCACATGGCCAGCGCGTTTCTCCACGCGCCGGGCGGGTCTGAGTCGCCCAGCGTTTTCGACCAACTCGACCGACGGTGCGTCTGGCATGACATGTCGCTGACAGTGCGGACGGGTCCGTGGTTTGCCTGTTGCAGTTCGATCGTCGTACCGCCGAGCGACAGCTTCTGGGGCCAAGACCGTCAGCACTTTGTCAGTCTATGGGCCGAGGGACACGGGCTACTGATCGGCAATGGCAACAGCCGCAATCAGCCCGCATGGAGCACGTTTGTGGTGGCGGGGCGTGACGGCCGACGATATCTGCCGGATCGAGCGGGCCTGCTGCCCGATGGCGTGTGGCTGGATTACGGTCGTACGCGATGCATCATGCGTGTCGATCTGAGGTCGGAGCGGGCGCGAATTGGCGCGGCCGTAGCCGGTGCGTCCGAGGCCACCAGGCTCCAACTGCAACTGCGACTTGCGACGGGGATGGCGGTGCGGGGTTCCAACGGGGTTCGGGTGACGCTCGGCCCGGAGCCGGTTCGACTGGACGAGCCGGCGGGTGTGCTGACGGTCGAGCCGGACGGCTGGAGCATAGAGCTGCCGCGGCGCTGGACGCTGGATTGGCCCGTCGCGCCGTTCAACCCGTATGCCAAGGACGGCTCGGCGCCGCCGGAGCAGGCGGTGGGCGTTCTGGGTGTGGACGTACCGGTGGGCGGGGACGTGTGGCTAACTGTACGATGGGGCGAGGCGGCATCCTGATGGAACTCGAAGCGATCAATAAACGGCTGGAAGGTTGCGGGCTGCGGGTGCTGGCCATCGATGAGTCGGGCAATCCACCCGTCGAGTCGAGCACGATTCCCTTCGGCTGGCAGGACCTGCACCATCCTGGACTTGCGCGTCTGGCTGAGACGTACCGGTTGGAGGAGGTGATCGAGCCAGCGCGCGATGAGTTTGAGCAATTTCGATTGCTGCGCCATTGGTGTTATCGCATTATCGCCCGAGGCACGCCGGAGTGGGTTCCCCACGAGCCCGAGTTATTGGCGGGCGTGGTTAGCGAGGGAAGGCCATTCTACTGCACGTACTACGCTCAGCTTCTGATGTATGCGGCGACGTCGCTGGGGTGGCCGGCACGGCATCTTGGGATCGACTGCGATCATGCCGAGGGCGAGCCGTCGAGCCATCACGGTGTAACCGAGCTGTTTTGCTTCACATTGGACAAGTGGCTCGTGCTGGACGCGATGTTCGACGTGCATTACGAGCGTGAGGGCGTGCCGCTGAGTGCGCTGGAGATTCGAGATACATACCGCAAGCACGGACCGCAGGAGCCGGAGATCTGCGTGGGGCCCGAGGGGATGTGCGTGCGGTCAAGCGGCAAGAACACACCGCCCGGCTTTGACGAGCCGGTGTGCTATCATTGGTTCCTGGTTCGAAGCCGCAACGACCACTTCACCCTGCCGGTGTGGCAGGGCAACGCACGGGACATTCTTTACGTGGACGACGTCAACCGCGGGAAGACGTGGTATCAGAATCGCACGGACGAGACGGGCCAGTTCGTCGGTTCTCGACGGCACACGGGGTACGAGACGGGCTCGTTCCTGCCCACGGAGCGACTGGCCGACGTGTACCCGACGCTGGGGCGAACACACATCGAAGCCGATTTGTCGTTGCCCAGGCCGCCCGATCGCCCGGTGGTGCCGCTTCGCATGCACAGCATCTGTCCGTATTGGCGTGGATTCGAGGTGCGATTCGATCGCGCCGGGCCTTGGGTGCCGGTCAGGCAGAGTGTGGATTGGCCGGTCCACAGCGGCGAGAATGGGATCGAGGCGCGTCTGGTTGATGCGGGCGGTCGTCGGGGCAAGGCGTGTTGCGTAACGCTGAAGACCGGGGCGCGTTCGTCCAAGTAGCAACGACGGAGCAGATTGCCCGTCGATTTCATCGGAGTGAGTGATCATGTCGAGTGGGCTGGCAATTCTGGCGGGCATTTATGGTCTGACGGCGGGAAGCCTGGTTGCCCAGGTGGTGACGAGCCGGTCGGCCGACGCGCCGAAGGTCTGGGCGATCGGCGAGGGGTTCCGGGTCGACCCGCTGACCGGACGGGTGCGTGAGGAGCAGCGGATCGACGGCAATCCGCTGCCGGCGAGCTTCGATTACCACCGACGCAACTTCGTTTGGGATGCGGCGAAGCGTCAGGTTACGCTTTATGCGGCACGGAACGAGGTGGTGGCGTATCAGCTCCATATTCGCGCTGCGGCAAAGAAGGTAACGGTTCGCTGTAGCGACCTGGTTGGCCCGGGGCAGATCAAGGCGGACCGCGATATCGAAATCTTCAAGCAGTGGTACCTCAACGTCGCGCAGAACTCGAGCAACAAGGGCTCGACCACAGCAGGTTACAACCTGGGGGCAGGGTGGTACGCCGACGCTCTGGTCCCGATCGACTCGGGCGGCGGCTACGGTGAGCCGTTCGACGTACCCGATCGGGTGAATCAGATCGCCGGACAGCAGTGGCAGGGCGTGTGGGTGGACACGTACGTGCCGCGGGACGTGCCGCCGGGCGTGTACGAAGGCACGGTGATCATCGCGGGAGAAGACCTGTCTGAGTCCTTGAAGGTGCGTCTCGAGGTGTCCGACGTGACACTTTCGGATGCGTTCGCCTGCGAAGTCGGGCTGAACAACTACGGGAGCATCGGGCACAAAGGTAGCGACGTGCGATTGCGATACTACCAGATGGCCCATCGGCACCGCATGGCGGCGCACGAGCATTACATTCAGCCAGGCGTGACGGGCAGCGGCGCGGCCATGCGAGGGGTGTGGGACGACTTCGACCGCGAGATGGGCAAGTACCTTAGCGGCGAGGCGTTCACCGAGCGGTACGGCTATCGCGGGCCGGGCGAAGGTCAGCCGGTGCGTTGGCTGTACTTGCCGTTCGAGATTGTGGGCAGCCACGCCTGGCCCATGCCGAAAACGGCAGTGAAGACGCCCGAATACGACCAGGCGGTCCAGGCAATGCTGCGGGACTTCGCGGCTCACTTGCGTTCGCGCGGATGGACCCGGACAAAGCTGATGTTCTTCGTCAACGGGCTGGACGAGCCCAAGACGGTGGAGGCGATCGAGCAAATTCGTTACTTCGGCGATCTTGTGCGGTCGGCTGGTGTCGAGGGCGTGTACTACCGGGCGGATATCAACCACCTGCACGACATGGGCGGGCTCATCGACGGCTGGACGTACAAGAACTTGCTGGAACGACTGGGGCCGGTGATCGACTTGTGGTGCTGCGTGGCCGACTTCAAGCGGACGGACTTTTCGGTGCTGCTGCCGCGCCGGCAGCCGCCGCACAACGACGTGGTGTGGTTCTATCAGAACCGTGAGCCGTCGGTGGGCGGTTACTGCCTGGACGACGAGACCATTGGGCTGCGGACGTGGCCGGTGATCGTCTGGAAGTATGGCCTGGACGGATGCATTCTGTGGGAGATCACCTTTCAGGGCCCGAGCAAGGACATCTGGATCGATCCTCGCAACAGCGTGTACGAGCAGACGGTTCACAACATGGCGGGGTTCTTGACCTACCCCGCGCGGGACGGCGTGGCCGAACCGGTTGCGAGCGTTCGCCTGAAGAGCTTTCGGCGGGGAGCGCAGGACTACGAGTATCTGCGTATCCTCGAAACCGTCGCGGGACGTGATGCGGCTGAGGCAATCTTGCAGCCGGTGCTGCGCAACGCTTTGCATCGCCCGGGCCGGGAGTATGGTGCCGCCGGCGACTGGTCTCACAATCCCGAGGACTGGGAGCGGATGCGCGTGGCCGTGTTGAAGGCCGTCGTCGAGGCCCACCGCAAGCAAGATTGAATCAACCGCTGCGGGTGAACAGGGAGCCACGACAGTCAAGTCGATCGCTGATTCAAGCGGTCAGTGGCTCGGGTTGACGCTGCTGCGGGCCTTAGGTAGCATCGCGCGACTTGTGCGCACCACGATGATGCGCGGTGTTGTCGGTTTGGTTTTTCCGAGGTGAAACGCAGAGAGATGAAGGCAAACGGCGCGATAGGGATTACGGGGACGGGCAGTTACGTGCCGCGTACCCCCGTTACCAACGAGCAGTTGGCATCGGTCCTGGACACCGAGGCCGAAGCAATCTATCGCGTTACCGGTATTGAGCAGCGTCGCATCCGCGACGAGCGTGAGAACGTCTATGTGATGGGGGCGCTGGCCGGTCTGCGGGCGATTGAGGATGCGCACCTGAGACCGGACCAGATCGATGCGATCTATTGTGCCATCGATCCTCTCGGCGAGGTATCGGTACCGGCGGCGGCGAACCTGGTGCAATACCTGATGGGCATGCCTTTGCTGCAAACCAAGGAGGGCGGCAAGGCGCCGAACTACTGCCCGTCGTGCGACGTCGTGGCGGGCTGCTGTGGCCCCCTGTTCGCCCTCGAAGCGGCGGTAGGGCGGATCCTGACCGACCGGCATCTGCGCAACAAGCGAGACACGAAGGTGCTCGTGGTGGCGGGCGACAGCATGTCAAACGTCGTGAACTGGCGGGACCGGGAAACGGCTATGGTGTTTGCCGACGGTGCAGGCGCGGTGGTGGTGGAGGATTTGGAGGCGGCTTCGTCGCGTGAGGGCGTGGTGGCGCTTGATGCAAGCCGACCGATGGGGGTTCTGTCGATCGATGTGGCCAGCGACGGCGACAAGGCTGACCTGATTCACCAGTTCTCGCAGAATCGTGCGACTCAGCCGGGCGAGCCAAGCCGATGCGAAGGGGTCACGAAGCGCCGCTTCGTACACATGAAAGGCGCCGAGGTGTACCGCCACGCGGTGCGGCGCCTGACGGCGTCGCTGAAAGCGGCGATGGCGCAGGCAGGTATAACCGACAAGGATATCGATCATTACCTGCCGCATCAGGCCAACCTTCAGATCCTGCGCAAAGTGTTCGGCGACGCGATCCCCAAGCAGCTCGACCGGCAGGTGGACGGCAGCAAGGTGTACACCTGGGGCATCGTGTGGGAGGGCAATTGTTCAGCCGGCACGTTGTTCGTCGCCTTGGACCAGTACAACCGTTCGGGGCGGCTGTCGCCCGGAATGACGCTGGCGATGCCGACGTTCGGAGCCGGTCTGGCCTGGGGCACGGTTGTGCTTCGCTGGCACAAGCCGGCCAAACCGAAGATCGATTGGGAGACGTTCCAAACCGACCGGGACCGCGAGCACGACCCCAGGGCCGAAGCGATGTACGCCCAGTACTTGGATATGGTGAGCAGAATGGAGGCGGCACCGGGTCCGCGATGAAGGAGTGGATGCAATGGACGTAAGCACGGCTGTGATCTGTGAACTGCTCCGAGCCGTGACGGAGAAGGACATTCACGAAGAGGACGTCATTTCGGAGTCGCGGTATCTTGAGGACTTGGGGCTGACCTCCATTCAGTTGGTCGATCTGGTGATGGCGATCGAGGAGCGCTTCAACGTCGAGATCGAAGACGTTGACCTTGCCAAACTGCGCACCGTCGGCCAGACCGTTGATTACCTGAAACAGAAGACGTGATGATGGCCGACTGGCTGACGAGTCCGCTGTCGCCGGAATGGCTGTGCGCGCTGCGCGATTTCTGCGGACAGCTCGGGGAGTGGTCGCACTGGCAGAGTCACGGGTTCTATCTGGCCACGCGTTGGGGGGTGTTGTGGTTTCTTCCGGTCATTCCACTGGTGTGGGCGTTTGAGTTTCTGGCTCCGCGCCGGTGGTGGCTGGTGTTTTTGAGCATCCTGTCGCTGGCATTCATTGCGTTCGGGCTGATGCCGTGGCCCATTGACGGGGTGTTCCCCGAACAGGTGGCGCACCACGGCGGGCAGGCCATGACGTGGGCGCGTCGCGCCGTGTACGGGCTTCTGCACGCGGCGATCGTGGTGTTGCTGCTGGTGGGCGTATATCGCCTTGCACGCACGGGACAACAGCGGTGCCGCCAGCCAGGGCGGAATCCCTGGCATCCACTGGTCGCGGCGGTGCTGGTCCTGATCGCCGGGTACTTCGTGCTGTACGGAATCCGATCCGGATGGCGGCGTCTGGGCGAGGGTGCATATGGCCTGGATGCGTTCGTGATCCTGCCGAACTTTCATGAGGCGGGTCTGGCTTACGTATTCGTCAAGTCGGTGCACTACGTGTGGGACTCCTGTCGCGGGCGCATTCAGAACCGAAGCTGGTGGCGGTTCCTGTGCTGGATGACGTTTTTCCCCAGCTTCCGCGTGGGCCCGATCGAGCGATACCACGACTTCTTTACCCAAGTGCATCGCTGCCATCGGCGCTGGCGGGCGTCGGACCTTTTGCACGGTTGGCGCCGGATCGTTCAAGGCGCATTGAAAGGGGTGCTCTGTCTGTTTCTGGGAAACCAATGGCTGCCGGCAGTGGGCGACCAGCTGGCCGACACGGTTGCGACAGGTGGTGCGTCGTCCGTGCCGTACCTGACAGTGTGGGTGCTCCCCTGGATGGTGCTGATGACGGCGTACCTGGCGCTGGCTGGCTATACCGATATCGCCGTCGGGCTGGCGAGGCTTATGGGATATCGCATGGCGGAGAACTTCAACTGGATGTTCTTCTCGCACAACCTGTCGGAGCTATGGCGCCGCACACACATGACGATGTCGCGTTGTCTGCGAGACTACTGCTACTATCCGCTGGTGAGGCGGGGGCCTTTCCGGCGTCGCCCGGCCCCGGGGGGCTCGGCGGGTCAGCAGGTCGGCCATCTGCTCTTGCCGACGGTGAATTTCTACATTACGTTCGTGTTCTGCGGTCTGTGGCATGCGCCGGTGTCCAAGATGATTCTCTGGGGACTGTTGTTCGGCACGGGGATGGCCGTTTTTGAGCTATGGGTATGGTTCTGGCAGCAGCGGGTCGATCACAACGGGTTGCTGTACCGCGGGCTCGCCCGGGCGGGTTTGGCGGGAGGTGGCTGGCCGCAGCGCGTACTGGGCGTGCTGTTGACGATCCATTTCCTGGCGCTGAGCGTGTTGCTGTTTCACGGGCCGGAGTTGTTCTTTGTCGTGACGCGGGAACTGATCCATCGTCCATTCACGTGGCTGTTTTGAGGCGGGCGGTTTTTCAGGAACGGTCGGTTGGACTCGAGGCTTTGGGCTGGTACTTGTGATGAGTCATCTGTTGGGCAAAGTGGCTTTGGTAACGGGCGGGTCGCGAGGGATCGGCCGGGCGATCGCTCTGCGCCTGGCCGAAGACGGCGCGGACATCGCCGTCAACTACAACCGGCAGCAAGAGCGCGCAGAGCAGGTGTGTGAGCGGATCCGGCAATCGGGACGCAAGGCCGTCGCGTTGCAGGCCGACGTGAGCGACCTCGACGCGGTGGCCGAGATGGTTCGTCAGACCAAGGCAAGCTTGGGGCCGATCGATCTGCTGGTGAACAACGCCGGTACCGGCGGCGGGGCGAACGTGTCGACGCCCGGGTCGGATCAGTGGCAGCGAACCCTGGGCGTTCATCTGACCGGCACGTACAACGTATGCCGGTCGGTGATGCTGTCCATGTTGAAGCGTCGAGCCGGCGCGATCGTGAACATCGCCAGCACCACGGCCATGACCGGCCAGCCGGGGCGCAGCGACTACGGAGCGGCCAAGGCGGGGGTAATCGGCTTCTCTCGGTGTTTGGCGTTGGAGGGGGCGCAGTTCGGCGTGCGTGTCAACGTGGTAGCGCCCGGGGTGGTCGAGACCGAAATGTTGGAGGAAGTGGACACTGCGGCCGTGGACAGGGTTTTGGCCCAGGTGCCGATGAAGCGGCTGGGTCGGCCGGAAGAGATCGCTGCGGTGGTCAGCTTCCTGCTTTCGGATGCGGCTTCGTACATGACCGGCCAGGTGGTTGCGGTGGACGGGGGTTTCACGTACCGCTAACGAAAGGGCCTTTCCATGCATCGTTCGGTGCTTGCGTTTCTTCGCTGTCCTGTGTCGAGGCACGAGTTGGTCGTCGAGGCAGCCGAGGGCGATGACCAGATCGAATCCGGCCGGCTGAGGTGCCCCGCTACCGGGGCGCAGTATCCAATCGAGGAAGGCATTCCGCGTTTCGTGTCGGCCGAGCAGATTGAGGCGACGTATCCAGAGATCGCCAAACAGGCCAAGGCGGCCGCCCGGTTCTATGAAGTCGCCTGCGTGCAGCAGTTCTTGGATGTGATCGGGATGGGTGTAGACGAGGCCCGGCAGGAGTACCTCGGTCGACTCGAGATCGAGCCGGGCATGCGCGTCTTGGACGTGGGGGCCGGTACCGCAGCAGAGGTGATCTACGTTGCGCGGCGGACGAGCGGGCTCGATCTGCACGGCCTGGATCTGTCGATCGACATGCTTCGGCATGGCCGGCGAAAGCTTCGCAAGGCGGACGTGTCGGCCGAGCTATACATCGGCCTGGCCGAGCAGTTGCCCTTTGCCGACAACACGTTTGACGTGGTGTTCCACATGGGGGCGTTCAACGAGTTCAAGCACAAGGCTGAAGCCGTCGCGGAAATGGCCCGTGTGGCCAAGCCGGGCACGTTGGTGCAAATCAGCGACGACTGGCTGACATCCAAGAACGTCCAGACGCCGCTCGGCCGGCGATTGCACGAAGCCGTGCCGTCCATGTCGCTGGATCCGCAGTTGCCGTTCGATCTGATTCCCGAAGGAATGCTGGACAAGAAGCTGACCCCCATCCTGAAGGGCTTCGGGTACTGCGTCGAATTCCGCAAGCCCGGTTAGCCCCAGAATAAGCGAGCGCGGCTTGCTTTTCGAGGGGTACCGGCAAGATTGGGTAGAGAACTGGCCGACGAGAGGCTGGCTTGTGTGTCTGCTGCAGTCGGATCCGACTACGCCGGGCCTGTAA
>Ga0307376_10002904_pt1 | contig 16298 bp, 18 predicted proteins | sample TR2MG_FD_202536 | JGI IMG/M metagenome (GOLD analysis project Ga0307376, IMG submission 202536) | Soil microbial communities from Risofladan, Vaasa, Finland - TR-2 | ecosystem: Environmental > Terrestrial > Soil > Coastal area > Acid sulfate soil | place: Finland: Risofladan, Vaasa | collected...
CGCTCTCGGACCGGCTCGAGTCCTTCGAGGACCTGGATATCCTGGGCTTCGTAGTTCGTCTTCTTCACACGACCTCACAGTGGCCGAGGGGTTGAGCATAGGACCGAGGGGCAGGCGAAAACTGCCTGCCTGAGTATATCAAAAGCGAAGGCTTACGGCGACCCTGAGGCACTCACAAAACTGCCGCAAACCGGCGGTTTTGGTCAACCTTGAGGGGTGCCGCGCCCGGGAGCCTCGGGAGGCTCCGCCGAAGACCGCCGCAGGGCGGCCTCGATGGCCGCGCGGAGCCGGTCGTCGCCGACTCCCTCCGCCTTGGTCCGCGCCGCGTCCTGAGCGGCGGGTTCGAGCCCTTGCCGCTGACGTTCTTCCTTCGACGCCGGTCCCCCGGTTCCTTGCCCAGAAGAGGCGCTGAGATCCTCCGCGGCGGCGGCTGGAGCGCCCGCGCCGGTCGTCGGACCGAGTCTGCCGGGCGCCGGAGCCGGACTTGCCGGTCCCTCCCCGGCGGGATGGCGCGCAGGGAGGCGTCCGACGACGAACCGGAAGCGCTTGACCGGATGGCCGGGTGCCACCTCCTCCATGCGCCGCAGGATCTGCGGGCCGAGATACGTGAGCTCATTGGCCCAGACCGACGACGCGCACTCGATGGTGAGCTGTCCCCGACGGAAGGCCTTGGGCCGCGTCCCCCCCGTCACCGGATCGCCGACGGCGCGCGCCCACGCGGAGTACGCGCGCGCCTCGTCGCCGGTCGCCAGGCGATCGAGCGCCGGCACGAGGACCTCTCCCACCCGGCGCGGCAGGTCGCCGCGGCTCGTCGGCGATCTCTGCGGCTTCGGCCGGCGAGCGCCGGAGCCCCTACCATTCTTGTCTGCCGGGCCGCTCAAAGCGCGTCCAGGTCGGGCGGCGCGGGTGGCGGCTCGTCGGGCGGCGGCGACGCCGCGCCGGCCGCAAGCGAGCCGTCCAGTGGAAGCTGGACTACCGTGGCTCCGGCGAGCTCTTCATCGGTGAAGTAGTGACGGTTCGTCGTCGTGATGACGGCCTGGCCCGCGGTGGCGAGCCTGCGCACCAGCAAGCGGCGGCGGGCATCGTCCAGTTCGCTCATGACATCGTCGAGGAAGAGCGGGCCCTGTTGGCCGGTGCGCTCCGCCGCGAGCCGCTGCTCCGCAAGGAGCAGCGCAAGGACGGCGGCGCGCTGTTCCCCCTGCGAGCCGAAGAGCCGCAGGTCGCGGACACCGCGCGGGAACTCCACGGGGCCGCACACCGGACCACCGGTCGCGGTCGGGACGATCGGCGACGACGGGCGAGGGGGATCTCCAGTCGGCCCGATCTCCAGGAACTTGAGGTCGTCGCGATGGGGACCGAAGAGCGAGAGCCCACGGCTGACCTCGCCGGGCCGCCGCGTGCGCAGCTCCTCGAGCAGCTCCGCCTCGTCGTAGCCGACCCCCTCCAGCTGTGCGACCAGGCGCAGTGTGAAGCTCTCTCCGGCCGGCGCCAGGCACGCTGCCGTGTCGGCGAAGCCGGCGGCGAGTTCTGCGACGAGGTCGCGGCGGCGGCGCCCCAGCTCGGCCGCAACGCGGGCGAGCTGCGCGTCCCACGGGTCGAGCGCGGCGGGATCCGCCCCGCTCTTGACCGCCGCGAGCTGCGCGTTGCGCTGGCGCAGCACGCCTTGAAGGTCGCGAGCGGCGGCGGCGTACTGAGGGTCGAGCGCGGCGGCGAAGGCGTCGAGATGAGCCCGCCGCCGCGCCGGGCTCCCCTTGACCAGCAACAGGCTCTCGGGCACGAAGATGAACACCTGGCTACGGCCGCGCAGGTCATCCAGAGAGGCGACCTCGATCCCCCCCCAGCGGACGCGCTTGCCCTGGCCCGGCGCGAACCCGACGTCGACGCGCTGCGCACCGGCGTCCGTGTCCAACTCCAGCTCCACGCGCGCGAACCGCTCTCCCCAGGTGATGAGCTTCTCCTCGCGCCGCGTACGCGGCGAGCTTCCCCGCAGAGCGAACCACGCGGCCTCCAGGAGGTTCGTCTTGCCGGCCGCGTTCGCTCCAACCACGACGTTCAGGCCCGGCCCGAAGAGGACTGTAGCGTCGCAGTACGAGCGGAAATTGACGAGTCTCAGGCCGGAGACGACCACACGCGGTACTCCCGACCGCCGACCCCGACGACGTCGCCCACCTGGAGCGTGCGCCCCCGGCGCATCTCGACCTCGCCGTTCACGGTGACGTCGCCCGATTGGACGATGACCTTGGCATGGCCGCCGGTACCGGCCACTCCAGCGAGCTTCAGGAACGCTCCAAGGGGCAGCGGGCCGCTGACGGCGACGTCGTCCATGTCACGGCGGTCCGGGTCACGCGCCGGCAGCCGTCAGCTGCTCAGGCGGATCGGCATGATGAGGTACGTGAAGTCGTCGCCGGTGCCGCTGATCAGGCCCGGCCGCAGCGGACTGGTGAAGCGCAGCCGGATCGCCTCGGCGTCCACGGCGTCCACGCCCTCGATGAGATACGCCGCGTTGAAGCCGATCTCGAACGCCTCCCCCGCGAACTCCACGTCGAGCGTCTCCTCAGCCTGACCGACGTCCTGCGTGAGCGCCTTCATGGTGAGGTGATTCTCCGCGAAGGACATGCGGAGCGGCGCGTTCTTCTGCGCCAGCAGGCTGACGCGCCGCGCTGTCGCCATGAGCTGGCCGCGGTCGATGACGACTTCGTGCTCATAGGTATCTGGGACCAGTTGCTTGTAGTTCGGAAACTGGCCCTCGATGAGCCGCGAGGCGATCCACACGTCTCCGGCCGGGTCGCTGAGCTTGAAGACCGCCTGGTTCTCGCCGATGGCGACCTCGATGTCGCCCCGTCCGAGCGCGGCGGCGAGGCGCGTGACCTCTGCCAGCGCCTTGACCGGTACGATGGCCTGGATCTCTGTCTCGAGCGAGTGATCGAGCTTCGTCTCCTTGACGGCGAGACGATAGCTGTCCGTCGCGACCATCTTGAGTGTGTCACCCATGATGGTCATGAGGACACCGGTGAGGATGGGCCGCGTCTCGTCCCGCGAGGCGGCGCGGCCGACCTTGTTGAGCGTCTCGACGAAGGGATCACGGCCAACGACGAACGCCCCGCTCATGTCAAAGGTCGACGTCTGCGGGAAGTCGGCAGCGGCCCAGGCGTTGAGCGAGAACGCGGCGCGGCCGGCGCTGACCTTGATCGCCGCCTCACCCGCCTCGATGACGACTTCCTCGTCCGGGAGGTTCCGGATGACATCACTGAAGAGTCGTGCCGGCACCACGATCTCGCCCTCCCGCTCGACAGGTGTCGTGAGATTCGCCTTGATCGACAACTCCATGTCGGTCGAGAAGAGATCGAGACGGCCCTCAACCGCCTGCAGGAGGATGCCAGACAGCACGGGCAGCGCGCTGCGCGTGGACACGCCGCGCGCAAGGACGCCAAGCTTGTCGACGAGCGCAGAGCGATCACACGTGAACTTCATCCCGACTCCTTATGAAGAAAAAGAGAAGTAGATACTCCTCGCCGTCATCACAGCCCCTGTTGACGATGTGGAGAATGACTCATGTCGCTGCACAGCGCGGGCGAGGGCCTCTGCACAGTGGTGTGGACGGTGTGTGCAGAACGTGTCGCTCCTCCCGCGGCGGCTCCGGTGTTCCCGGAAGCATAGCGGATTTCAGCGCCCTTGGGGTGAACGTCCACAGGGTCGCCCCCGGATCGTCAACAGGGGCTGTGGAGAGCTTTCAGCGGGAGTCAGTGCGCGGTCTTGAGGCGCGCGCTGATGAGAGCCAGGAGGTCCTGCAGCTGCGGGTCGTGGCCGTCCTTGAGCTGCCGATCCACCTTGTCGACGGCGTGGATGACCGTTGTGTGGTGGCGGCCGCCGAAGCGGGATCCGATCTGCGGCAGGGACGCCTCGGTGAGTTCGCGAGACAGGTACATGGCGATGTGTCGCGCGTAGGCCACGTCCTGGGTGCGGCGGTTGCCGCGCAAGTCGTTGACGTGGAGGCCGAACTGACGGGCCACCTCTGCCTGGACCATCTCGATGGTCACCGGGTGTTGGTAGGCCTTGGGCAAGATGTCCTTGAGCGCCTCTTTGGTGTTCTCGAGGGTGACCTCGGTGCCCTGGATCGAGGCGAAGCCGACGGCGCGCGTGAGCGCGCCGTAGAGCTCACGGATGTTGGTCGTCACCTTCTGTGCGATCCACTCGAGGACCTCGGGCTCCGCGATCTCGAATCCCTCCCACTTGACCTGCTTGCGCAGGATGGCGATGCGGGTCTCGAGATCCGGCCGGCCGATGTCGACGACCACGCCCTGGCCGAAGCGTGAGCGCAGGCGTTCCTCGAGCGCCTCCAGCTCCCGCGGCGGCCGGTCGCTGGTGATCACGAGTTGCTTGCCGGCCTCGTACAGAGCGTTGAATGTGTGGAAGAACTCGACCTGGGTCTGCTGCTTCTCGGCGAGGAATTGCACGTCGTCGATGATGAGCACGTCGTTGTCACGGTAGGTCTGCTTGAAGCCCTCGATCCGGCCCTTGTCGGTGACCGCGTTGATGAAGTCGTCGGTGAAGCGCTCGCAGGTGACGTAGCGCACCTGCAATTCGGGGTGTTGCACGAGCGTCTCGTGAGCGATCGCTTGGGTGAGGTGCGTCTTGCCCAGGCCGGTGTCGGCGTAGATGAACACCGGGTTGTAGGCGGTCGCCGGCGACTCGGCGACGCTGTGCGCGACAGCCGTCGCGTACTGGTTGTTCGGCCCGGTGACGAAGCGGTCGAAGACGTAGCGCGGATTGAGGTCGCCGACGGCGCGGGCGACTCGTGCGGATCCTCGGCTGCGGCCACGCGACTGCTGCTGCGGCTGCGGAGGCGCCTGCGCCGCAGGCTCGCTGCCGTCATCCGCCGCCGGTCGCGTCTCTGGAGCTTCCGCCGCACGCGCATCGACGACGACCCGCACCTCTACGGCGTCGCCGAGGACCTCTGTGAGCGCCTCGGCGACCTGCTTTGCGAGCCGCCGCTCGATCCACTCCCGGGCGAAGTCGTTGGGCACGCCGATGACGAAGGCGCCGTCCTCCAGACCCAGCGGCACGGTCCTGTCGAACCAGAATTGGAACGCGGAGTCGTTGATGCGCCCGCGAAGGTGTTTCTTCGCCGCTTCCCAGATGCGTGTGAGCTCGTCGTCCGTCAGTGTCCTGCCAAGTCGACCCCGGGGGACGCGGCGGCACACCCGGGATGGTCATGAACATCGGTCAGAGGATGCTCTCGAGGAGGCGGAGACCCTCCTCGCGCAAGGCTCGCTTGCCGTCGCCGATCGAGTGTATCAACCCCATGTCCTGCAGTACAACGAGCTCGCGGAAGACCGTCGCGGGCGAGAATCCGAGCTCCTTGGCGATGGCGGTCGGGCCGGCGGAGCCGAGCTCCATGAGCAGTACGAGGACCTTGATCTGCCGGGTCGTGAGCTTGACCTCCGGGGCGCCGGCCGGATCCGGCTGCGCCTCGGGCGTGGAGGGCATCTTGATGGTGAACACGGCGCCGCCGCCGAGATTGTCCTCCACGGTGAGGATGCCGCGCAGAAACTGGAGTGACTCCCGCGCCAGTGGCAGTCCGGACCCGACGCCGCGGATGATCTGCCGCTGGTAGGCGGTCGCGGTGGTGAAGCCGGGCTGGAACGCGCGGTCCTTGTCGTCGACTCCGGGGCCATGGTCGGAGATACGGATGGTCTGCCCGTTGTCGAGGATGGTGATGACGACGTCGCGGAAGTAGGCGTGCAGCAGGTTCTCGATGATCTCCTGGATGACGGAGTACGGCACCTGCCCGCCCTGCTCGCGGCAGTAGTGGTAGGTCTTCTCCGCGAGCGAGGCGATCAGCGCCGGGAGATCCTCCTCTTCGATGGCGACGACTCGCGGCGGGCTGGTGAGCGTGTCGTAGATGGCGATGCGCGGCGCCTCGAGCCCCAGAGGGACGTCTGGGAGCGGTCCGTCGGGAGCAGGGCTGTCCGCCACTGTCAAGGGCGCCATGCCGGAGGCGTCTGATCCACGCTCGTGGAGGGACTCTGCGACTGCTCGCGGGCGCGGGGCCGCCGTGGCTGCAGCCCGTGACGCGGGCTGCTGGATGGTGGCCCCGTCGTCGGCGAGCAGCCTGTCGAGGAACGACTCCATAGGGGCGCAGAGTATAGCAGAGGGCGGCCGACGCACCGAAACCCTCCGCGGGGCCTCGCGAAACGTCATTTTGCAGGGTAAAGAGGCGAGTTATCCACAGGGTGTTCAAGATATGTGGACAGCGCCCCTCCGGACCCCCCCGGATGTGCCCAATTTGCGGGAGTTGTGGAAACGGCGGTTTCAGGTGGGGCAGACGCGTCGCCTTGGGGCGAAGCGGGTCACACCTCGGGAGCGGCAGTCTGTCAACCCCCAGATTCCGCGCCTGCTCAAGAGGTAAGTACCTGCAAGATCGCTGTTTTCTGGGATTCTGGTCGTGAGAACACGCTGTCAAGGCAACGTTTTCTCGTCAACGCCTTATCCACGGCAATCGTGAGCCTGAGAGCATGACAAAAGCTAGTTATCCACACTCTGCACAGTGGGCTGTGAACGGAGGGATGGCCCGATGAAACGGCCGTAGCCCACCTGAGCGGGCTGCGCTACACTGTTGTAGTCCCTGCGGAGCTCCCGCGTGAGGAGCTGAGATGGCGCTTCCTGGCGCCGACGCGTCGAACCTGACCGCCCCTAGGGGCGGCGGCGCCTGTGGGCGCTGCTGGGTAATGCCAGCGAAGGGAGACAGGTACACATGAGCACACATCTCGCCCATTCCCCCGAGGGCGCGCCGGACGTGCGCGGCCGTCTCAATCTGAACCCGGCGCACTGGGGCGTGCGGGCGATCGCCGAGATCGGCGTCGCGATCGCCCTCTCCGCAGTGCTCAGCTGGCTTGCCCAGGCATTCCCGCTCCGCATGCCGCAAGGTGGGTCGTTCGGTCTCGAGATGCTGCCGATCCTCTTCATCGCCGTTCGCCGCGGCGTCGTCCCGGGCGTCGTCGCAGGAGGGCTGTTCGGGCTGCTCCAGCTGACCGGCGTCGCCGGGACGCCCTACATCTATCATCCGCTACAGGCGCTGCTGGATTATCCCCTTGCTTTCGCGGGGCTCGGGCTGGCGGGCCTGGTGTCGGTGGGGCCCCTCGGCCAGCGTGGGAATGTTGTGCGCCTCGCCGCGGCGGTGACCATCGGCGCGGGCGCCCGGTTCGTCTGCCACTTCCTCTCGGGGCTCATCTTCTTCGCCGAGTACGCCCCCGCCTGGGAAGCCCCCTGGCTGTACTCGCTCACGTACAACCTGCTCTACCTGCTGCCGTCGGCGGTGGTGACGGCGCTCGTGCTCTGGCCGCTCCTCTTCGCCTACGATGCGGCCTACCCAGACGACCGGAGGACGGCAAGGTGACCGGTTCGGGGTCGGCCGCGCGGGACTCAGGCGGCCCGCTCGCCGCCGTCTTTCTCGACGGCGACTACGGCGACCCCGGGTGGCACAACGCCCTCGCGAAGCGCGCGGACGTGGTGCTTGCGGCCGACGGGGGCGCCCGGTTCCTCATAGGCCTCTCCCTGATGCCCGACGCGGTGGTCGGCGACTTCGATTCGCTCGGCGCAGCCGACCAGGCGCGTCTGAGGGCAGCGGGCGTCGAGCTCCTGCGCCATCCGGTGCGCAAAGACGTGACCGACGGGGAGCTCGCGGTCGATGAGGCGCTGCGGCGCGGCGCCGGCGAGATCCTCCTCGCCGGTGCGACCGGCGCCCTCGACCACACACTCGGGCATCTGGCGATCCTGCGGCGCCTGGCGGCGCGCGGCGTCGCCGCGCGCATAGTGGCGCCACGGCTGACGGCGACGGTGCTGGTCTCCCCGGCCGCCGTCGCCCTGGACGCGGTGGCAGGAACACGGGTCTCGCTGGTCCCGATGGCCGGCGACGTCACGGTGACCCTGTCCGGGTTCGAGTACCCCCTCGACCGCGGCGTGCTCCCCGCCGACGTCTGCCTGGGTATCGGCAACCACGTGACCGGCCCCGGTGAGGCCCGCATCGTGCTGCACGAGGGTGTCGCCGCCGTGCTCGTGGAGTGCGGCGGCGTGGTCTTTCGACAGCTCGAGGCGCCTCGAGGGACCCAGTGACCGCTTCTCCGCGGGTCTGGAGAGCCGCAACCATCGCCTGGGCCGCCGTGATCCTGGCGAGCGGTCTGCTGCCGACGCAGAGCGCCGTGGAAGCCATCTCAGGAGGGCGTGACGACGCCGTGACCACGGCAGGACACTTCGCCGCGTACGTGCTGCTGGCATTCCTGCTGGGCGTGGCCCTCAACGGCCGGCAGACGCGCGTCGGGGCGCTGATCGCGGGATTCGTGCTCGCCGTGGCGCTCGGGGGGCTGATCGAGTTGGTGCAGGCGCCGCTGCCTTATCGCGACGCTCAGGTCTCCGACTTCATCGTCGACGTCATCGGCGCCGCCGTCGGGCTGGCGCTGTTCAGTGGTCTGGCGTGGGGGGGACGATCACGAGGGCGTCGAGGATGATGCTCGCCGCGACTTCGTCTGCAGGTACGTCGTAGCCACGCTCGGCGATCAGGTCCTTGAGGACGTTGACCCGCCGCTCGCGCGACCCGGTGAAGTCACGATCGGCACGGCTCTGCTGCTGATCTCTGGCCACCACATCCTCCTTCGCTCCCTCTCGTGCAAGTAAATCGGGCCGCGGGGCTCGCGAGTTTACTAAGATGCGTAGGCAGATATGACTCCACGCGGGAGACACAGGTGATCAGCATCCATGAAGCGCTCGATAGCGTCCTCGGAGCCGTCCGTCCACTGGACGCGGAGGAAGTCCCGCTGCTGCAGGCGCTCGGGCGCGCCGCCGCGGACCGTATCGTCTCGCCCGAGCAGGTACCGTCCTTCGCCAATTCCGCCATGGACGGCTTCGCCGTTTGCGGGGATGAGCTGGAGGCCGGTCGTCGCGAGTATCGCGTGACCGTCGATATTCCCGCCGGGCGCTTCGTCTCCGACCCGGTGGCCCGCGGTGATGCGGCGCGGATCATGACGGGTGCGCCCATGCCTCCGGGCGTGGACACCGTCGTGCAGGTCGAGCACACGTCGGTGGACGATGACCTGGTGACGGTCGAGCAGGTCCCCCTGTTGGGCGCGAACGTACGCCGGGCGGGAGAGGATGTCGCCGCAGGTGACGTGCTCTTCGAGAGCGGCGCACGTCTCGGCGCGGCCGAGATCGGCTTGCTCGCCGCGGTCGGAGTGGAGCGCGTGCGCGTCGTGCGCCGTCCGCGCGTGGCGATCCTCGCCACAGGCAGCGAGCTCGTGCCGGCAGGCCGGCCGCTCCGGCCTGGACAGATCCGCAACTCGAACTCATTCACCGCGTACGGCCAGGTCCTTGCCGCCGCCGCCGACCCGATCCTGCTCGGCATCGCCCGGGACGACGTCGAGGAGACGCGGCGCCTGATGGCGGCCGCGCTGGAGAACGACGTCGTCATCACCTCGGGCGGCGTCTCAGTGGGCGACTACGATTTCGTCAAGCAGGTCCAGGAAGAGCTCGGCGTCGAGCGCCGCTTCTGGGGCGTCGCGACCAAGCCGGGCAAACCCCTCGCCTTCGGGGTCCGCGGCGGCACGCTGGTGTTCGGCGTCCCCGGCAACCCGGTGGCCGCCATGGTCAGCTTCGAGATGTACGTGCGACCGGCGCTGCTGGCCCTCCAAGGCCGGCCGGACGTCTACCGCCCGTGGTTCTTCGCCGAGGCCGCCGAGCCGGTGCGCGGCACCAAAGACCGGACCGAGGCGCGTCGCTGCCGGTTCACGCACGAAGAGGGCGCGGTCAAGTTCACGACGACGGGTCCCCAGGGATCGGGGATCCTGAGCTCGATGACGGGCGCCGAAGGGATGTTCTTCGTGCCGCCGGGGTACCCGGGCGGCGACGCGGGCGAGGAGCTGCTTGCCATGCTGCTCGAGGGCAGTTCGACGGAGCGGCCGCCGTTCCCGGGGCTGCAGGCGAGCTGACGGCGGCGGCCGGCGCGAGCGTCAAGGGCCGGTGGCTGCGCGGAGCGGCTTGGCTCTCTCCAGAGTCGCCCACACGATGAGCCGGTACTTCGCGCTGTACGGGGGCGTGCAGGTGGTGAGCACCAGGCCGTAGCCGCGGTCGAGCAGTACGCCGACGTCTGAGGGACGTACCTGCGTCGTCTTCGCGACCGAGTAGCGGAACTTCCCGTAGGGAGTCTCCAAGAAGATGGGGTCGCCCGCCCTCAGCTTGTCGAGCTTGTAGAAGGGCGCCCCGTACGTGGTGCGGTGGCCGGCGACGGCGAAGGGCTCGCCGGCCCCCGGCAGCGGCGTGACGGCGTAGTGCACAGGGCCGCTGTGCAACAGTGAGCGGTCGCCGTCCGGGTCCAGCCCCAGTCGACCGCCGACACCCTGCTGGACAAGCCGGTTGACGCCGATGCGCGGGATGCGCAGCCGTCCGACGGGGTCGCCAGCGTCGAGGCCGCGCTCGAAGCGCTTGGCCAGCCGCCGGAGAAGCTGCTCGTCGGACAATTCGCGCGGACGGGTGGCCACGTTGGCGGTGATGGTCTCGACGAACGCCGCGCTCTGCTCCCGGTAGGTGGAATCGAGCCGCGACTGCTGCACCTGCGCGTACGCGGCCGACCAGAACGGGTAGGCGAGCACGAGCCCACCGATGACCAGGAGCAGGTCGCCGGTGAGACGCAGCCAATGCGACCGCCGGCTGCGGCCGGCGCCCGCGGGAGGCGGCGTCTCGACGTGCGCGTCGTTGCGGCTCATCCACGGATGGTACTCGCCCCGGAGGGGGCGCCACAACGTGCTAGACTGGCGCCCCCCGACGAGGAGGCCTCGCGAGTGCGGTCCTGCAGCGACGTCCGTGACTACCTACTTCAGGAGGGGATCTCACACGAGATCGTCCATCTTCCTTCCTCGTCCAGCACCGCCCAGATGGCGGCCGACGCGCTCGGCGTGCCTGTCGGAGAGGTCGTGAAGTCGCTGGTCTTCCTTCTCGACGACGCGCGACCGCTCATGGCGCTGGTCACCGGCGACGCCACGGTGGATACGGACGCGCTCGCGCGCGAGGCTCGCGCCTCGCGGGCGACGCTTGCGAAGGGAGAGCAGGTCCTGGAGCTCACGGGGTATCGGCCCGGGGCCGTGCCCCCATGCGCCCTCGAGACCGACGTGCCGCTGATCGCCGACCCGTGCGTCTTCATGCCGGACGTCGTGTACTGCGGGGGCGGCTCGACGACGACGATGCTCAAGGTCCGCAGCGCCGATCTGGAAGCACTGCTCAAGCCCCGCAAGCTGCCCATCGCGCAGCGTCGCTGAGGCGCAGCCGGCCGGCTGTGACCCGGCGCCGACGGACGGCGCCGCGCCGGCCGTCAAACGTGGAGACCCGCGGACGAAGTGGAGAGCGTGACGATGACCGAGACCCTCAGCCATACCATCGGATCCGCCGGGCGTCTGACCATCCTCTCGCAGGACGACCTCGTGCGGCTGGACGCGGCGGCGCTCGAGGTGCTCGCCGAGACCGGCGTGTCCATGCCGTCCGGGCGGGCGCGCGCCGCCCTCGTGGCGCAGGGCGCCACGGCCGACGGCGCGCGCGTCACCATGCCTGCAGAGCTGGTGCGCCGGCTCGTGGCCCTGGCGCCGCCGCGCATGACCTTGGGCGCCCGCGCCGGCATCCCGATCGTCACCGGCGAGCGCTCGCTCATCACCACCGACGGCTGCTGCGTCGAGATCTACGACCTCGAGAGCGGCGAGAAGCGCGGCACCACTGCCGGGGACGTGGCCACCATCAGCCGCGTGGTCGACGCACTCCCGGAGGTCGACTTCTGCTGGCCCGCGGTGAGCGCCCAGGACCGGCCGGCCGAGGTCCGCGGCCTGCACGAGCTGTACCTGGCGATCGCCAACACCGGCAAGCACGTGCAGACGGTGACCGTCGTCGAGCCAGAGCTCGCCGAGGTCGCGGTGAAGATGGCGCTGGCGGTGAGCGGCTCGGAGGCGAAGCTCCGCGCCGAGCCGCCGATCAGCGCCCTGCTCGGCACAGTCACGCCGCTCGGCAACGACGCCGGGACGCTGGAGGCCGGCCTGGTGTTCGCGGAGGCCGGCCTCCCGATCGGCTTCGTGACCATGCCGATGGGCGGCTCGACGACGCCCATCACCATGGCCGGATCGCTCGTGGTCGGCATCGCCGAAGCGCTCAGCTCCGTGTGCGCCATCCAGGCGGCCTTCCCCGGGGCGCCGGTGTTCATCTGCTTCATCCCCAGCGTGATGGACCTCAAGAGCGGCGACTTCACCGGCGGCGCCCCCGAAGACACGATCATGGCCGCGGCAGTCGGCGACGTGGGCCACTACTATGGCCTGCCCACGGAGTGCGGCGTCAACGCGAGCGGCGCCAAGGAGCCGGGATGGCAGTCGGCGCTCGACGACACCACGACGACGTACCTCTCGCTGGCCGCCGGCGTCGACATGCTCACGGGGGTGGGCATGGTCTCCGGCGGCCGGATCTTCAGCTACGAAGAGATGGCGCTCGGCGTCGAGACGCTCACGCAGGCGCGCACGATCGCCGCCGGAATCGACCTGACCGCCGCCGGGGGCTCGGCCGGCGGGCAGGCTACGCCCCCCGCCGGCCCCTGCTTGATCGTCGACGAGCCGCACCGCTACTGGACGGCCGGCGGGCGCGAGACGGCGACCGACCGCGCCCACGACCGCATCGCGGGCGCGGTCGCCGCGCATCACCCGCCCGCCCTCGATCCAGCGGTCGACGCCGAACTCCGGCGGCTGGCGCGGATCGACTGACGGCCCCCACGGCGCCGCGCATCGCCCGCCGATTACTCACGATTCAGGCGAAGACCCCCCGCCGTCAGCCTCGCGAAGGGTTGTCTTTTCGAGGCTGTGCTGTATAAATCGAAGGCAACTGTCGCTCTTGGGGGAACGCGGCACGGGATCTCCTGACAGGCGGTGGGGGCCGCCACCCGCACGGTCCACTCCAGATGGATACGCGTTTGTCGGGCAAAGAAGTCAGCCGGAAAGGACGGAAGAATGAGAAGAAGCAAGACCTACATTCTGGTGGCCGTACTCCTCGTCGCGGTCATCGCACTCGCGGGCGTCGCTGCCGCGTGCGGTGGCGACGACACGGAGGCGAGTCCCAGCCCAGAGGCGACGTCGGCCGCCGATATCGCGAACATGATCCTCGGCAAGGCGCCGAGCGGACTCGCCGCGACGATCGTCGACCGCGGCAGCGTCATCGTCGCGAACGACGCCAACTACCCGCCGCAGAGCTCGGTCGACCAGGCCACCGGCGAGCTCGTGGGCTTCGATGTGGACGTCGCCCTCAAGATGGGCGAGATCCTCGGTCTCGAGGTCCAGTTCGAGAACCCGGCGTGGGAGACCATCCCGACCGGGCTCAACCAAAGCAAGTACGACGTCTCCATCGGCTCGATGACCATCACGCCCGAGCGTGACAAGGAGCTCGACTTCACCGAACCGTACTACTACACGTCGGGCCAAATGTTCGTGAAGAAGGGTGGCCAGCAGATCGCCGGCGTCGACGACCTCAACGGCAAGAAGATCGGCGTGGGCGCCGCCACCACGTACTACGACTTCCTCAAGGCGAACAGCAAGGCCGACGTCAAGACCTATACGACCGACGCCGACACCTTCCCGGACCTGCGCAACGGCAATCTGGACTTCGTGATGACCGCCGGCCCGACCGGGCAGCAGGCCATCTCGCAGGGCCAGCCGTTCGACTTCTCGGGCGCGCCTCTGTACTACGAGGACCTGGCGTTCGCCATCAAGCAGGGCGAGGGCGACTGGCTCGCGATGCTCAACTACGCCGTCAACATGATGCATCAGGACGGCTCGCTCACCGCGATGAGCGAGACGTGGTACAACGGGCTCGACCTGACGGTCAAGGAGTAGCAGCACGGCGGCCACGCCCCGCGGGCGTGGCCGGATAGTGTCAGGTCGACTGCGGCGGGGGCCCCGCCGGGCTCCCGCCGCAGTCCCGACAGAGAGGTCTTCGCCGATGCACACACGACGCCCGTTCGTGAGTGTCGCCCTCTTCGCGGCCGTGCTCGCGTTGATGGCGGCGGCGCTCACGCCCCTCGCACTCGCGGCATCGCCCTCGCCGTCGTCGACGCTCACCGGGACGCCCGTCGTCAAGGGGACCATTCCGAACCCCGACGACCCGAAGGGCATCCTGAACTGGACGGGCGACACCGTCCAGGTGAACTTCCAGGCCAACGGCGCCGAGATCGCACCGGAGAGCTGCAAGCTCTTCATCAACGGGGTGGAGCAGCGACTCGCGCAGCCGCCCTTCATCGTGCCGGCCGTCTCGCGCGCCACGTCGACGCTCCAGTTCGACCTCGCGCAGAAGTACGGCTCCGGCGACTACGCGTTCAAGACCGTGCTCGTGACCACCACAGGGACTGAGGTCGAGTACCGTTGGTCGTTCGGCTCCCAGGGCGAAGCCGGATCGGGCCAGCTCATCAACCCCCAGGTGATGAAGGACTGGTTCTGGTACATCGCCCGCGGCGGCCTGGTCACCGTCGAACTCACCGTCATCTCCATCGTCTTTGCCTCCATCCTCGCGCTCTTCGGCTCCCTCGGACGCCTCTCCAAGAAGATGACCTTCCGGCAGGCGTGGAACCGGTACCAGAGCTGGGGCTACATGTGGAGGATGGTCATTGCGCGGATCCCGTACTGGATCGCCACCTTCTACACCTCGCTGTTCCGAGGGACGCCTCTGCTGCTGCAGATCATCGCCATCTACCAGGTGATCCCCGAGATCATCCAGCGGTTCGGCCTGCCCGACACGCTCAATCCGCCGGCCTTCTGGTCCGGCGTCGCGGCGCTCTCGCTCAACTACGGCGCCTACCTCACCGAGGTCTTCCGCGCCGGCATCCAGGCGGTGCCCAAGGGCCAGAACGAGGCCGCGTGGGCCATCGGCCTGAGCGGCTGGCAGACCCAGCGCCGCATCGTGCTGCCGCAGGCGCTCAAGATCGTCATTCCGGCGGTGGGCAACGACTTCATCGCCCTCATCAAGGACACCTCGCTGGTGTCGGTCATCACCGTCGAGGAGCTGCTGCGCCGTTCGCAGCTGGCCGGCGCCGCGACCTTCAGCTTCTTCAGCACCCTGCTGGTGGCGGCGGCCTGGTACTGGGCGCTGACGATCTTCTTCAGCTTCTGGCAGGCCAAGCTCGAGACGCGCATGGCGCGCGACAAGGCCCGCGAGAAGGAGAAGGGGAAGGCGGAGTAACATGGCATCGACTCACACTTTCCCACACGAGACGATCACCGACGACAAGGGGCGAGAGCTCGTCGTCAAGGTGCAGGGCCTGCAGAAGTACTTCGGCCGCAACCACGTGCTCAAAGGCATCGACCTCGACGTCTACAAGGGCGAGGTGCTGGTACTCATCGGGCCGTCCGGCTCCGGCAAGAGCACCTTCCTGCGCTGCCTGAACTTCCTCGAAGATCCCACCGCCGGAGAGATCAGGGTCGGGGACGTGCACGTCACCTGCGGCAGCCACGGCGGCCGCTTCAAGAAGGACGTGCACGAGATCCGCATGAAGTGCGGCATGGTCTTCCAGGAGTTCAACCTCTTCCCGCACAAGGACGCGACCGAGAACGTGACCGAGGGTCCGATCCTGGTCAAGGGCGAGAAGAAGGAAGAAGCCACCCGCAAGGCGCACGAGCTGCTCACCAAGGTGGGCCTCGGTGAGCGCATGGACTTCTTCCCGAGCCAGCTCTCCGGCGGCCAGAAGCAGCGCGTGGCCATCGCCCGCGCCATGGCCATGGACCCCGTGCTCATGCTCTTCGACGAGCCGACCAGCGCCCTCGACCCCGAGCTCATCGGCGAGGTGCTCAAGGTCATGAAGGAGCTCGCCGAGGGCGGCATGACGATGATCGTGGTGAGCCACGAGATGGGCTTCAGCCGCGACGTCGCCGACCGCGTCGTGTACATGGACGATGGCTACTTCATCGAGCAGGGCCCGCCGAGCGAGGTCTTCTACCGCCCCAAGGACGAGCGCACCAAGCGCTTCCTGCGCCACATCCTGCCGGAGACGGATCCGCGGCACGCCAAGGAGCTGGGCATCACCGAGGTCGATCAGGAGCCATCGCCGCCGCAAGGATCCGATGTGCAGGGTCCTCCCGGGGCGGCGCTCAGCCAGGACAACATGGCCGACACGGCGATACCCAAGATCCCGACGTCGGACGGTCCTTCCGGCGAGCTTCCGCTCCCGCCGGGGAACGAAGAGCTTTGAGGGGACCGGCCGCTCGGCTGTGAGCGAGTCACGGGGCGGCGAGGCGCGCGAAGCGCCT
>Ga0307376_10002906_pt1 | contig 16292 bp, 14 predicted proteins | sample TR2MG_FD_202536 | JGI IMG/M metagenome (GOLD analysis project Ga0307376, IMG submission 202536) | Soil microbial communities from Risofladan, Vaasa, Finland - TR-2 | ecosystem: Environmental > Terrestrial > Soil > Coastal area > Acid sulfate soil | place: Finland: Risofladan, Vaasa | collected...
AATTACGTGAAGGTGCTAAAGCTAATATTAAATGTCCGATTTCCCCTACAAAGATGCCAAGAAAGATTATTAATATTTTTTTTTTCCAGACTTTTTTTATGACGACGATTATAGCCCCAACGAACATTCCTGCCTGGATAGAAGCCAAAACAAACGCTGTATTTTCTACTGTCCCGAAATGAGTTACTTCTACAAAAAATATCATTAAGGTGCTAAAAGGAGTTCCTAAAAAATTTAAAATAGTTGCAACAAAAAGCAATGTAAGGAGTCCAGGGACAATTTTAATAGCTTTAAGACCTATCTTAAATTCTCCAAAATATGATTTTTCTTTTCTGATTTTTTCTTTTTTAGGTAGTGGAGGAATTCTTATTAATAAAAGAGGTGTAATAGCAAATAAAAAAGTCAGAATGTCAACCCATAAAATTTGATCTATTGGTAGGATTAGTAGGAGAGTACCTGCGATAACGGGTCCCATAGTATTAACTAAACCTGTGAAAATATAGTTAATAGCGTTCATTCTGCTTAAATGTTTCTTTGGTATCATTAAAGGAATTATAGCGTTTACTGCGGGCCAATGAAATCCTTGAAATAATCCTCTAATACTGTTTATTAAAATAATCATCCCAATTTGCTGAATATCAAAAAGAAACAATAATACTAAGCTTAAAGTCGTGATAGCTTGAAAAAAATCAGAGAGGGCTATCATGAGCTTGCGGTTCCAGCGGTCGGTAAAAACACCTGCTAGTGGCCCAAAAATGAATTGAGGGAGAAATGAGAAGAAAGAAGCAACTGAGATGATTGTCAGATCCTCTGTTTCAATTGTGATCCACCAAATTATTACAAATTGAACAATAGTAGAACCCAGCAACGAAAAAAGCTGACCTGACCAAAAAAAAAGATAATGTTTAAATGATTGTGATGAAGCGGGTGTCTCCATATTTCCTAATGACAGAAAAGAATTAAATGATATTTACGCATAATTAAAGATTATATCTTAATTTTTCTATACATCTTTAGTTACTTTGTGTGAATATAGGAAAATCCCAGGAACAATCCCCTTTTTTTCTGCAATTTTGTAAAACAATAATTGAAGAACAATTATTTCCATAATAGGGGCGAGATGCGGATCTTTTATTCCGTGCTTGTATGTGAATATCTTCGAGTTATCATGTAATTTTTTTACTCTTTCATCAAACTCTTGATTAGTAATATGTAATAATCTCCCAAATGTCCATTTTTTTACTAGATTTTCAATAAACTGGATATTCAAATCAAAGTTTTCTTTATCAGACGAAAGAATTAAGATGTTAGTATTCTCATTTAAGCATTCTATGCCCCCATGCCTAAAAGTCGATATAGAGTTTGCTTCCGAATAAGATTTAACAATTTCCTTAAAATTTAAAGCTGCTTGGTGAGCTGTTGTAAGTGAAGATCCTCTCGAGAGAATTTCTAAAAAATCAATCTTTTCTCCAAATGTTGGGACAAGATCTTTCCATATTTTGTTAATTTGTTTTTGGTCCTGTAATAAGTCTCTAATTTCCCTTAAAACCTCTTCTACTCCTTGTTTTTCCTCTTCGGACGTAAAAAATTCCCCTATAATTGTTTTAGCCATTACATAAAGTAATAGTAGAGTACAAACGTAACTCTTAGAAGTGACTGAAACTTCTTCGTCAAAATTCATGAAAATTTGTAATTCGGTCATATAAGCAAGATAGCTATCGGGATTATTAGTGATACCAATCGTTAATGGTTTGTCGTCTATAGATATAGCATTAATATCTCTTAGGAGCTCCCTGATTTCTCCAGATTCACCAGACTGAGAAATTATTATGATTCCTGTATCCTTAAAGCATGTTTGCTTAACTCGTGGAAAAGTATTAAACAAGAATTCTCCTGCCTCTCGCATTTCGACAGCAATTCCGTATTGGTTTAAAATATAATAAGGCAAGTATGAACTAATGTAACTTGAACCCATCCCTGTAAAAATTAATTTAGTTATACCTCCTTTTTTTATAAAGTCTCTAATTATTAAAAATTGAGGTTTGCCTTCGCCTACGATATAATTTAAGGTATCTTCTAACGCTTGAGGTTGAGATTTAATTTCTTTAAGAAAATTATCGCTCATTACCATCTCCGAAAAATTTATTCATATTTTATTATAAAAAATAATATAAGATAAAATTAATTTAAACAATTCAATAACCAAATTAAAAATAGTGATTAACTTTGTCATGTATACATGGATTGGATAATAATAACTGCCCTATTTGCCGAATATCGAAATCTACGATCCCTAACACTCCATTAGCTAAAAATACTGATAAAATCGAAAACATAAGGCCAGAAAATCCATACTTTAAAAACCATATTGAAAACAAAAATCAAAGTGAGGAATACCTCACTAAAAATAATACATTATTAAATCCACATCTAATAAATTCATTACCTGAACCAAATCTCATAAATAAAATTCCTAATTTTGAAAATAAAGAATTTATGAAAAAGTTAGATGGATTAAATCTTAAAGGATTAGATCCTCACGGAATTTCAAAGAAAATCAATCTTGAAAGTCCAACAGTAAAACTTGATGAAAAATAGCTATGGTTTAATATCTTTTTATTATTTTCCCGACAATCCCTGACTTTAAGCCTAAATTAATGCATACTAAATTAAAACTTACATATTAATCGTTTTAACATAAGATTTTAAAACAAGAATTTTAAAAATAATATAGATAGTATTAAATTAGAGAAATCATAATTCAAATTTAAAACCCAGAAGAGAAAAGGTTAATTATGGAAATTGACAAAGATTTGAAAGATAGCACTCAAGTTGCATATATTTCTATGGAAATCGCTGTAGATTCAAGTATTCCAACTTACAGTGGCGGTTTGGGAGTATTATCTGGTGATACGGTAAGATCGGCAGCCGATTTAGAAATACCCATGGTAGGTTTATGCTTATGTTACAGCTCGGGCTATTTTTATCAATTTTTCAATGAACTCGGCGAACAGAATGAGAAGGAAATTGAATGGAATTTCTTCTATGAGTTTGAAAAAGTTGACGAGCCAATAAAGATAAAAATTGAAGATAAAGAAGTTTTAGTATCTGCTTGGCTATACCGAGTAATGGGTCAATCAGGTCATATTCTTCCGATTTACTTATTGACTACAGATATTGAAGGCAACGAAGATTGGATGAAAAAAATGACGGGTTCCTTATACGATTCTACATCGCGTTGGAATAGAATTGTACAAGAAATGATACTCGGAATTGGAGGTGTGAAACTTTTAAAATCTCTAGGATACAACAACATAGAAACCTACCATCTAAACGAAGGACATGGTTCTTTTTCTATTGTGGAACTGTATAATATGTTAAACGGAGATCTTGACAAAGTAAGGGATAAGGTTGTATTCACCACTCACACTCCTGTACCAGCAGGACACGATAGATTTGATCAAGATTTGGTTAGTAAAGTTTTTGGAAATAGGATGCCTTCGGAAATAAGAAAAATTGCGAATGATGATGGTCATTTTAACATGACATATTTAGGGATGGGGCTTTCTCGATATAGAAATGGGGTCGCGAAAAAACACGGTGATATTTCCAGAAAAATGTTTCCTCAGTATGAAGTTGATTCGATTACAAACGGGATTCATTTAGGATTTTGGGTTAGTCGACCATTTCGTCAAATTTATGATAAAAGATGGCCTAATTGGAAAGCAAATCCGTCGATTCTTCAAAATGCAATTGTTCTTGATGACTTGGACATATTTGATGCACATATCGAGAATAAATTTAATCTAATTAGCTATCAGAAGGGACACAGCTGGAACCTTTTAGACGAGGAACTTATTACTATAGGGTTTGCTCGACGATTCGCGACCTATAAAAGAGCTACATTAATATTTAAGGATATTGATAAACTTGGAAAAATCTGTAAAGACAAAATTCAATTCATATTTGCCGGAAAAGCACATCCCCAGGACACGATGGGAAAGGATTTTATTAAGGAAATCTATAATTCTGGTGAATATCTCTATGATAATTATGGAGTGAAGGTCGTGATGATGGAAAATTATAATATGGATTTATCTCATATGCTAGTATCTGGATGTGACGTTTGGCTCAATACTCCAGAGAGATATCGAGAAGCAAGTGGCACCAGTGGTATGAAAGCAGCATTAAATGGTGTTTTAAATTTTAGCGTTCAAGATGGTTGGTGGTTAGAAGGGTACCGTAGGAATCCTATGGCAGGTTGGGCAATTGGCCCTGATGACTCAAATCCAAGTGATTCTGGAGTTTCTAATGATTGGGATGTTGATTCGAAGGCAATTTATGAGATTCTCGAAAATAAAATTATACCAACTTATTTAAACCACGAAGAATGGTTGTTTAGAAGTAAGAATGCTATAGCTTTAGCAGCTTTTTTCAACTCTACTCGGATGATGAATGAATACGCTAATAAAGCGTATAAACTCAGAAGACAAAAACCGTGGCAATTTGTAAAATAATTAATTTTTTTTATTTAATTCCTTAAAATTAGTGAGTAGATTATTTAATACAATTTAAAAGCTTAAACGATCTAATTTTTACATAGTCATCAGGATTCTTCTGAGCGAAATAATCTTCAAAAGTTTGATAAAATATATCTTCCATCGTAGATACTCCGGATTTTAACCCGCTTAAATCTTTTGCAAGTAAAAGCATGTACTCAGATGTCGATTCCAGATAATAGCATCCTGTCTTTAATTCGAAATGACTATGAGGTTCAATAATTTCATTAGCTTTCCTAACAACCTCGTGAGTAGTAAAAATAATGAGATAAAAGGTCTCTGCAAACTTTTCTTCTAAATACGAATCTCGTATTCCAGAAGCTTGAAGTGCGACGTTTGTATATTCTTTAAATAGATTTTGTAATTGAGTAATTTCCTTCCTAAATTTTATTTTATTGTGAAAAAAGATAAAATCTTTATTTAATTTTAATGGATCTTTATCCAGATACGTAATTTCAGTTGGTTTTAACTTGAAAACGTACTCCTTTAAGTTTATTGACATTTTAAGCAATTGTTCTATGATGTGATATAGGTCTTTAGTGATATATATTATACCTATTCTTTCTAATTTAGATAAATTGAAGTTTCTTATAAAATTCTTGTTTATAGAATGTAAAAGATAAAAGAATAATGTTTTACAAATAAAATGAAATTAGGAACGCTCTTTTTAGAAAATAATTTAATTTTAGCCCCAATGTTACAAGTATCTACGGCGCCATTTAGGCGATTTTGTAGGAAGTTCGGTAATATTGGGTTAGTGTGCGTTCCAATGCTTTATACCAAAAGGATTGAAACTCATTCCAGAAGTGTGTTAAGATATTTGCATAAAATCGAGGAAGAAAGACCAGTAAGCGTGCAATTAATTGGTTCTGATTTAGACGCTTTAAAAAGTTCCATCGACTTTCTGGAAAGCTATCAATTCGATGTTTTAGATATCAATGCTGCTTGTCCCTCAAAAAGAGCGATAAAAGCTAAAGAAGGTGGGTATCTTCTCCAGAATCTCGGTATATTGGAAACTTTGCTCAAAGCTTCGGTAAAATATTCTTCACGACCTGTTTCGCTAAAGATGAGAACTGGCTTTAATAATACAAATAACATCGATACAATAGCCGATATTGTGAATCGTTCAGGTATTGAATTCTTAACAGTTCATGGAAGAACAGTAAAAGACCGATACTATGACTCAACCCTTGACCTAAATACTATAAAGAAAATAAAATCATTAGTCAAGATTCCTGTGGTTGGAAATGGAAATATTCATGGAGGGTTAACCGCGGAAAAATTCTTAGAATTTACTAATGTTGATGCCCTTATGATTGGAAGAGCATCAATGGGAAATCCAGAAATCTTTCAACAAATTAATCAATATTTTTCAGAGGGAATAGAGCCTAAATGCGAAAATGGTTTCCTTAAAATGAGAAAATACCTTAATTTATACGAGGAATGCGTTGATGAGTTTTTAGATAATACAATCGAGATGCCTTTTTCCCATGAGAAATTTAAGTTTATGGAATTGAGAAGAAATGCAATATGGTTTACAAAAAATATTCAAGACTCAACTAATTTAAGAACACAAATTTCTAAAACAAAAACATTAGAGGGATTAAAAGACCTAATTGCTTTTGATTAACTTTTTAGTAAAAGAATTAGGAAAGCTATGATGTATACACTTAAGATTAATCCATTAATAAGAAGGATGAGTCTGAGAAATTGAATGAAGGTACCAGTTAAAGATGATCTTAACATTTCAACTGTCCAGATAAAAACGCCAAATTTCGCAGATATCATCAAATAGATAATAAAACCTGAGAGTTGGATCTCTCCAATGATAAAAATTTGAAAAAGGGTATCCTTTTGTTTTTCATTAAGCTTCATTTCTATATCATTCCGAGTTAAATCACATATTTCGTTCTAATTTCTTTTAGACTTTGTACTTTATTAATAATTCTTCTGGTGAGAAAACACCGTCTTCTGTAATTAAACCAGTCACTAATTTAAAGGGCGTTATATCAAACGCATAATTTAAACATTCGACACCTTCAGGAACGATTTGCACTTTTCCTAACACTTTGCATACTTCACTACTGTCTCTTTGTTCAATTGTAACATCTTTTATTGTTTCGTGAAGTGAGAGCGTAGAAGTTGGAGCAGCAACATAGAAAGGAATTTTATTATCCATTGCAGCTAATGCTACTAGATAGGTGCCAATCTTATTAAACACCGCATCTGAAGTAACTCTATCGGTCCCTACAATTACCTTATCCACTTTTCCAAGCATCATCAACAATCCTGACGATGTGTCTGAAATTACTTTTACAGGAATATTATCGTATTGTAGCTCATACGCGGTCAATCTCGCGCCTTGTAACCTTGGTCTTGTCTCGTCAGCAATAACGCTGATATTTTTACCCTCTTCAATTGCTGCTCTGATAGGTGCCAATGCAGTTCCATATTGAACAGTAGCTAAAGATCCCGCGTTACAATGAGTTAAAACGACATCTCCATCTTTTAATAGGGAAGCACCATTTTTTCCGATGTTTTTATTAACATTGACATCCTCTTGTGCCATTAATTTGGCTTCTTCAATAACGAGGTCAGAAATATTTGAAGGGTTGTCTGGAAAAGAATTTATAATTTCCCAAATTCTATTTACTGCCCAAAAAAGGTTAGATGCTGTAGGCCTTGTACTGCGTATTACATCCGCAGCTTCCTCCATTTTAATAAGAAACTTATCTTTTACTAATCCTTTATATTCAATCGTAGCTAACGCCATACCCATTGCAGCTGCTACACCTATTGCCGGGGCACCTCTGATATTCATGACTTTGATAGATTTTGCGACAGATCTAAAATCGTCAAACTCTAAAAACTCAAGTTTATGCGGTAGTAGAGTTTGATCAATCATCTTAACTTTGTTATAGATGGTCCATTCAATTGTAGGAATCATATTAATCTTAAATATTACAAGATTTAAATAATTAAATGAGTAATATTTTTAATCATAACAATTAATTCAATCCTGATGAATTCTCCAATTCTAAATAAATTAATTTTTAAGATTGAAAGAATTATTGAGAGATACAACTTACTATGAAGCAAATATCTCTAATCAAAGACCTTCAAAGTCGTTTACCCTGGGATAAGTTTATAAATAATATGGAAAGGGAAGGTTTTTTCAAACTAACACATATCAAAACCACTAAAGTATCAGATAGTAAATTCAATTATCAGTCTATCCAATCGGGGTATGTGATGCTTGTAGGAAATCTAATTCAAGCAAGCGTTATAAGAGATACATCACATCTACATATTAGACCTTACATTTTGTTTAGACCAAAGGTAGAAAGCCAATTACGAGTTATATTAAAGAATTCACAGAAATTTAATATCCCAATTACATTTGCCGGAGGAAAAACAGGGCTTTCTGGAGGCTATAGTAATTATGGTATAATTATTGATATGGTCGATTTTCGCTCCTATAAAGAACCAATTCGATATGATTTTAAAAAAAATACCGTCCGAGTCAATCAAAATGTTTTAATTTCAGATCTAATTAAATACACACTACTAAGAAGCGATAACAAATTAATCTTTCCCGTCCAACCAGCAAGTTCTCTTAAATTACCTGTGAGGGTAGGAGGACTAATAGCTTCGAACGCAAGTGGAATAACTTCAGGAAAATTAGGTTCTGCCGAAAATTGGGTAGAAACAATTCGGATTATGAAACCAGATGGAACATTGGTTGAAGTTGGTAGAAAAAATCCACTCTTCTTAAAAATTATTGGTGGAAATGGGTATTTTGGTGTGATATTGAGCGCAACTTTCAAATTATACCATCCAGAAACTAACTTAAAACAAGCCATCTTGTATGGTTATAATATCACCCTTGCTTTTAATGGATTGCAATCTGTCTTAGAGTCAAAAATTTTTCCCTTGGTTAGTGAATTTGTAATATCTGACCAAAAACTTCCCGGAAAATTTAATGAACTTGGAGAAAAAAATTCTGAGGATAAACACGCCAAGTGGGCAGTTCTTATTAAAGGTTCTGCAGATTTAGCTGACAAATTTATTGATATTATGAATAAAAAAGCTTATTGTGACTGGAATATATTAAGCGAAGAAGAATTTCAAGAATTTCTCCAAGAACGGTCATCTTTTGCTTTATTAATTCAGTCAGAAGATAACACATCAGATTTTATCGCTTTTCCTGGATTTGAAGATATACTTAGCGAACCAAAACACTTACCTGAAATTATTGAGATGATAAATGATATATTTATTGAGAAAGGCTTTCATAAAGTTATTTTTGGATATGGTCATATTAACTTTAGAAAAGGTCAGGGATTGTTATTACATATGCGTCTACCTGTCCCTATTGACTTTTTTTTTAAGGAAAATCGAAAGAAAATGAGATTAATATGTGAAACTGTTTATAGCGTTATTCTTAATCTTAATTCCAAATTCAAAATAAAACACAAGGCCGAACATAGCCCTGGTCCGTTCAAAATATGGTTGGATCCTATATTCAGACGATATCTTAGAGAAAGAGTCAGCGAGGGCGAAATTTTTACAAATCCTCACTTAATGATTTTTGATGAGTTATTTATTAGGAAGTTTAAATCTTCGATTAGCGATTTGTCGAATACGGATAACGATGATTTTTTATCCATAGAAGATAAGAAGGATTTATTTGTTTCAGCAATGAGATTATATTTGTCAGGCGAATAATTTTAAATTGTGAGAGAAAGAATTAATGTACTAGTTAAATAAGGAAAGTTTAAGTGAAGAATGGATAGTAAATCAAACAATTTCGGTAAAATTATACAATCCCCGATAATTTCTTGTTCTCGTAGGACAGACATACCGGCATTTTTAATGGATTGGGTATTTGATAAAATTCAAGTCGGTTATGTAGATGTTGTTAATCCGTTCAATCGAAAGCAAGTGTCTAGAATATCACTTAAAAATAAGGATGTAAGGTGTTGGGTGTGGTGGAGCAAGAATTTTGAAAATTGGATAACGATGTACGAAAAACATCCGCAAGTATTTAAATCTTATAAGGGACATTATTTTCAATTTACTATTAACTCTCCTTCTGAATTAGAGCAGAATCTTAAGATTTCCTTAGAAGAAAGGTTTTCTCAGTTAGATTGGTTGATCAATGAGTTTGGATCAAATGCTATAAGTTTTCGGTTTGACCCTATCATTTTTTACAAAAGAAAGGATGAAAAAAAAATAAAAAGTAATTTAGATCAATTCGAATATATTATAAAAAATATTTCTGCCCTCGGATTGAAGGAAATGATATTTTCCTTTGCGACTATCTATTCAAAAGTGAATAATCGCTTGCAAAAGAGAGGTTATATCCCCATTGATCCACCTTTAAATAAAAAAAAAGAAATTCTAAACTCTCTGTTAGAAATTTGTAATAAATACAACATGCAAATGAAAGCTTGTTGTCAACCAGATTTAATTGATAATAAGGGAATAAAGCAAGCTCATTGTATAGACACCAATAGAATTGAGCGCCTAATAGGAGAAAAGATTCAGAAGATCAAGGATACAGGGCAAAGAAAGGGTTGTGGCTGTTTTAAATCTAAAGATATTGGAGGATATTCGGGTATATTTCGTTGTAAGCATAATTGTGCATATTGTTATGCTTCACCAGCAAAGAAATAGATTACCATCTATTAAAATTTACATCGGGACACATAAACTACTACTATTTCAAGATTTTTTCTAAAATTTTTCTTAAATCTCAGCAATATTTTATACAGATAAAACACATAATAAAATTGTCATTTTTGTCTAAAAATGATACGAATCGAATTAAATATATATTATTTAAGGTGATAAAGATGGTAATAGTTATGGTTACAGTATGGTTTCCTCATGCTAAAGCCTCTGAGATTGGGAAAGTGTTCATTGAAGCTTCGAAAAAGTATCCAGGAGATAAGTCCCTTTCTAAACAACTCCTAAATAATGCTGTCGGTACAACCAAAGAAGGATACAAAGTAGTAAGCGCATCTGAAGTAAAAGAAGGGAAACTTAAAGATTACACCGCCCAACTCCATACATTTCTGCTTTTTGTTGCAAAAAGTATTGAAGGCTATAAATATGAGATTGAAGTGATGTCCTCAATTGTCGAAGCAATGGATGTTTTAGGGCTCAAACCACCAGAATAAATTAAATATCAAATTTTTTTTCCTTAATTAAATTAAGAACTTTCAAAAGATTTTTTTCTTCTTGATAATTTATTTTAAGTTAATTTCTAAGGTAATAAATATAAAAAATACTTTATTTAATATTTTAAACACAAATTTAATTAATTTAACTTTAGAATAATCAAAAGAGATATTGGGGATTAATTACGACATTAGAAAAAACTATTAAAGATATGTTGTTCGAGGGTGGACCAAAAAAAGTTGGATTTGCTACCAAAGAAACAATGATAGGTGGGCCAATAGGAGCAGATATCACTTATTTACTTCCCGAAGCTCAGTCAGCAATAAGCTTTTACGTACCTTTTGATAAAGAGATGATTTTAAAATATTTAGGAAAGGAAGATCCGAACATTCGTGGGATACATGAAGAAGAAAATATTGGTATTCATAGGATGATATGGAATGCGTCTCAACGCGTAAAGCGTTGGTTGGTAGAGCAGGGCTATAAAGCAAAGTCCGTTTTTCCTAATAATCAATATAGAACAGATATCCCCGGATGGCAAGTGACGTTACCCCCCGAACTATCGTTAAGATACTTGGCTGTTCGAACCGGAGTGGCTTCGTTTGGTTGGTCGGGAAATGTTGGTACAAAGGAGCATGGAACCGCTATTATCTTAGGAGGTATCGTGACTGATGCAAAACTTGAACCGACAGACCCTCTACCGGAATCAGAATCATTTTGTGATGAGTGTAAAATCTGTACAAAAGTCTGTGCTTATCAAATGTTCTCACCTTCAGAAGAAACTGTTGTAACTATTGGAGGTGAGGCATTTAGTTACTCAAAGAGGATGAATAAAATGCGTTGTTTTCTTACATGTGGTGGATCTAATGGATTACATTCTTCGGGTAAATTTTCCACCTGGTCTCCCGGACGTTATGATTACCCCGAAAACGATGTAGAAGTAGGCCGCCTTATGTCTCTCGCGATGACAAGTCAAAAGAAAAGACCTCCAATTAAGGATTGTTCAAGTGGATATCAACCAGCGTCTTATGGTGGAATGGGTACTATCCAACTCACTTGTGGGAATTGCCAGTTTGTTTGTGCTGGCAATCCTAAAGAAACAGCACAACGATACAAAATATTGGTTAATTCGGGATGCGTGATTCAAAATGAAGATGGCAGGCTTGAAGTATATCCTCCAGATAAAGCAAAAGAAGTGTTTGAGTCGATGCCCATTAAAAATCAACATCTATATTATAAAGATTATAAGAGAAAAATGAAGAAATCAAAAAAAGAGGTTTAAAATAATTAAAATTTTGGTATGTTATTTCTCTAATACGAAAAATACAGAAAAAGTAGCTAAAAGTATTGTAGAAGGGTTAGAAGATAAGGACGTAGAGATTTTAAAAATCGAGGACACAGATCCTTTAAGCTTGAAGAATTACGATCTTGTCGTATTAGGTTCAGGTATATATTCTGGGAAGTTACACAAAAAAGTAACAGATTTTATGACGAATGTAAATGAATACCCCCCAAAATTTGCGTTTTTCAACACTCATCAGAGCCCCACTGCTTATCAGAAAGCTTTTAGAAGAATCAAGAACACAATTGAGGAAAACAATTCGAAAGTAATTGGAGAATTCGACTGCATAGGTGAAAATCTTGGCATTCCAAAGGAAACAACCCTCAAAATGTTAGAAAAGCTCCCTCCAGAAGAAAAGAAAAAGCAGGAAGCTTATTTAGAAAAAACGGTCGGTCGACCTAATATACAAGATCTTGAAAATGCAAAATCATTTGGAAAGTCTCTTATCAAATAAACTATTCGCTTCTTTTACCTAATAATGTCTTTTAAAGGTATTAATCCATCTACAACTTTGAGTTATGATTATCATGAGTGAAAAAATGAATGTATTGTTTATTATAACGGACCAACATAGGGCCGATCACATGAGCTGTGTGGGTAATCCAATTCTAAAAACACCGAATTTGGATAAATTAGCAAGCGAAGGTGTGCGATTCACTTCGGCTTATGTTGCCAATCCCATTTGCATGCCTAATCGGGCGAGTATTTTTACCGGATTATATCCTAACATGCATGGTATCCGAACGGCAGGCATGAACATGCCTGAAAGTACTCCCACATTTACAGAAACCCTACGGGAAAATGGATATCACACAGTGGAAACCGGAAAAATTCACTTGAACTGGTCAGTTCGACCATTTGATAAAAACGCAAAATCTAATGAAAGCGCCAAAGACTGGATACATAAAGATAGTAGACCTCGACTCCCTTTACCATACTATGGATTCGACGAAGTTGATTTAATAGTAGGACATGGCGATATTTGTGGAGGACATTATATGGATTGGTTGGAAGAGAAAGGACCTGAGTACATTCCAGTAATAAGAAAAAAAACTAAGACGTTCTTTGGGAAAACTTCTTATAGAACTGAAATCCCTGAAGAATTATATCCTACTGCATATATTAACGAGCGTGCTTTAGCGTTTCTTGAGAGATATGCTAAAGGGGATTATGCTGGTAAACCATTTTTTCTAAATATATCTTATCCCGATCCGCATCATCCTGTCTGTCCCCCCGGAAAATATTTTGATATGTACAAAGCAGAAAACATGGAACTTCCAGCAAATTTTAACGATATTGAGAACATTAAAAAGCATAAATTTTTAAAACCTTTGTTGAACAATCCATTTTTTAGGGGAATGGTATTGCGTATAACCACCGAAAAAGAAGCTAGGGATTTCATTGCTGCCACTTACGGTTCTATAGCAATGTTAGATAATAGCATTGGTCAAATATTAGCCGCTTTAGATAAGTTAAACTTCACAGATAACACGATAGTTATTTACACCAGCGATCATGGGGATTTAATGGGAGATCATGGGATGATATTGAAGGGACCTTGTCCTTATAATGGCATATTGAATGTTCCAATGATTTGGAAAGTTCCTGGCATTACCCAACCAGCTATAACCGATGCGTTAGCGAGTTCGATCGATATTTCTAAAACTATCCTGAAATTATTGAAAATACCTGAAAAGTTTCATCCTCCCGACATACAAGGTGTCGATTTAACGCCGATTTTAGAAGATCCATCTAAGAAAGTACGGGATCATTGCTTAGTTGAGCACGATGAAGAAATAGAGATGTTTAAAATTAAGATCAGGGTTCGACACCTCATAACGGAAGACTATAAATTAACTGTTTATAATGGATTGAAAGAATACGGAGATCTTTTCGATCGCAAAAATGATCCTGAAGAAATGAATAATTTATGGTTTGATGAGAAACATCAAAAGTTACGATATGAATTAATGGAACAATTATTTCATGTGAATTTAAATGCTCAGAGTCGTTATCCTAAAAGAGAAGCCATATCCTAAAAAATTTGAAATTATTAATTAAATAAAATCATGATTAGTCAAGATAAAATACTTAAAGATGGAAAGCTTCATATTTTTTTACTAGGTTCTGGAGGTCCTTTAAACAATAACACCAGAGTAACTTCTAGTATCGCTGTTATTGGTAATGGAGAATTTATTCTTTTTGATGTCGGCCCAGGAACATTCAGAAATGCAGATGTAATGAGGCTTCCAATAGCAAATTTAAGTGCAATTTTTCTCACACATTTTCATTCTGATCATATTGGAGACCTTGGGGAAGCAAATATGCTCTCGTGGGTTAATGGAAGAAACAAGCCTTTGGAGGTTTATGGACCTATGGGTATTGAAAAAGTAGTTAATGGATTTATAATGGCTTACGAATTAGATACAGAATACAGAATTGCGCATCATGGAAGTGATATTCTTCAACCAGAATTTAGCAAATTAATGAGTAAACCTATTTTAATTGAGAATTATAATGACAGAAAATTATGTTTTGATAGAAATGAACTAAAGATTTATGCATTTGAGGTTGATCATTCTCCCGTTAAACCTGCATTTGGGTATCGAATTGAATATAAGGGAAATGTTGTAGTCATTACTGGTGATACAATAAAAACTGAGAATCTAGTTAAACATAGTCAAAATACGGATTTACTTTTCTGTGAGGCGATCTCATATGAAATGTTGAATAACATAATTACAGGAGCAAATAAACTAAAGCTGACACGATATGTAAGAATATTAACTGACATCCAAAATTATCATATGGAACCCATAACAGCTGCTAAACTTGCAAAAGAAGCAAAAGCAAAAAAACTTGTTATTATCCATATTACTCCACCTTTAACTAATGAATTTGCCGAAAAAATGTACTTAAAAGGCGTTGATGGTATTTTTGATGGTGAGGTTATTCTTGGATCAGATTGTATGAAATTTAAGCTTGATCAGAAAAAAGAGCTTTCATAGAAGATAAATCAAAAAAGTGATATGAATGAAAGATTTGGAAAAATATAAAATCATGGGACAAGAGTTAATAGATAAATTGAAACTCCGAACATTCCCAGTCGCCGTTAAAATGATACTCCCGGGTGAAGATGTCTCTCCAAACGCTCTTCGACCACACGAAGTATTTGGTCGAGAAGTTCCAGCTTGCATGACTTATACATGGTGTCGGCGCTCAGGATTCTCATTTTTTTTACAAGGTAACGATATCGCCTGCAAGCCAGCGTCTATAAAATATTTTGGTCTGGAAAAAACTGCAGATCCCGACGATGTTTACAAAGCATGGGATCGGAAAGCGAGATATAAGAGAAATACAGAAGCAGAGAAGAAGTCTCGGATGTCAGATGTATGTTTAGAATTTGGAGAAATTCAAGGGTTTGTAGTGTCACCCTTAAATCTAACAATTGTTAAACCGGATTTAGTTATGATATATACTTCACCTGTAAACCTATCTCACTTGATATTATCAGCAACCTACGAGGGAGATTGCATTATGAGTTATTTTAACGGAATGGAATCTTCTTGTAAGGAAGGAATCGTCCGAACTTATAAAACCAATAAGTGTCAAGTTGTTTCACCTGGTATGGGAGATCGAGTAATGGCAGCTGTTCAAGACCATGAAATAATTTTCTCATTACCCGAATCCAAGTTAGAAATGGTTCTCAATAATTTATTTCTCGCTGGTAAAAAGATAAATCCTGAACCTTTTGGCATCCCTCATTTAAATCCTACTGTAACGTCAGGCACGGTATACGGAAAACCCGCAGAGGCAGGAGTTTGGAACTATTTGAGAAAAAGAATTAAAAAGTAAAATATTAATCAAATTACATCAAATTTATCGACAAGTGTAAAAATAGGCGCATCAGAATAATGAGTGAAAATTTGAACATTTTGTTAATAATTACTGATCAACAGCGTACGGATCAATCACTCTCGATGAGAATAAATTCATCGAGGAACAGCTTAGAGAAATAATATATCTTCGACCACGCTTACCTAAAAGAGCCGTATATAACTGATACTTTTTCATTTTGGTTTACAATCTGAAATATATTTGTATAATTCCCAAAAAGGAGGGAGTACGCCTAATTCGGCGAATATATCGTAGAAACAAAATGATTCCCATAAATCGATAACTTTCCCTTCCGATACATATATTAT
>Ga0307376_10002910_pt1 | contig 16275 bp, 16 predicted proteins | sample TR2MG_FD_202536 | JGI IMG/M metagenome (GOLD analysis project Ga0307376, IMG submission 202536) | Soil microbial communities from Risofladan, Vaasa, Finland - TR-2 | ecosystem: Environmental > Terrestrial > Soil > Coastal area > Acid sulfate soil | place: Finland: Risofladan, Vaasa | collected...
CCGCGGTGGATTGAAGCTGCATCTTACGCAGAATGACGGATCTGTCATCATAAAAAGCTATACAGTGCCAGGTGAGTACTATCCCGGCATGAATTCAGGTAACGGTGAAGTGACAGCTGAAGTGGTCTTTGCAGGTTACGGCGTCACCGCCCCTGAACTTAACTATGATGATTACAAAGGAATTGACGTGAAGGGTAAGATAGTGCTCATGAACAGGGATGTTCCCTATAAAGATGTCCGCAACCCTGAATATGCAAAATGGGTCCGCTACTGCTACCACCAGTATAAGGTTGAAAACGCCGCTGCCCACGGTGCTGCCGGAATGCTTTATATCGAAGGGAACAGCGCCAACCCGAATATATCTTATATCGAAAAAATGATCGTCTGCGGTATCGGTCAGACGCCCCTGGATGATCTCTTTTCCGGAACTGGAAAAAACAATGCAACTATTATCGCTCAGATCGAAAAGTCGTTTAAACCGGCCTCATTTGCCACAGGCAGGGTCATTACAATGACCGCCAATACGACACGTCACTCCGAAGGCAAAACATGCAACGTCATTGGTGTTTTAGAGGGATCCGATCCGGTGCTGAAAGATGAGGTTATCATTATCGGCGGTCACCTTGACGCTGTTGGCAATGCCGGCGGAGAGTCTGTAGCCGGAGGCCTCGATAATGCCAGCGGGGTGGTGGATATAATGGCCGCCGCTAAAGCACTGGCATTGTCAGGAATAAAGATGAAACGTTCCCTGATGTTTCTTTTCATCGGGGGTGAGGAAGCAGGGCTGCTCGGGAGTAAGTTCTATACAAAAAACCTGCTATACCCGAAAGAAAAGACTGTGACATATATCAACCTTGACATGGTAGGTAACGGTACCGGGCTGGCCGTAAGCGCCTCCGAAACCTGCCAGGGGCTGACCACATACTTCGCTGATGCCAATAACAAATATATTCACAGGCCTATGAAAGTTTCGACCTCTTCAGGTTCATTCTACGGAAGGCCACGCAGCGACGGACTGGTATTCCTGGCAGAAGGATTCAGGACAATGAGCTTATCGACCACCGATGGTGTAAAGCCCGTCTATTATCACCTTCCCGGCGATGATGAGACTGCTGTCACCATAGATATCATGGAGGACGTGGCAAAGCTTATCTATCTTGGTTTAATTGAGATGGCCAACGCGGAAAATCCCGGGTACTGAACCGTATTAAATACTGTCATGGCCTATAAGGTATTATTCCTCAGCGATATTTCCAGAGCCCCCTTTACGTCGGTTGCTGACAGAATGCTGGTAAGAGGACTCTCTCAGAAGGGCGTGGAAATCACGGTATTAACACCGCGGCCTTCTCCGGAAACAATCGAAATTGAAAGAGAGGGAGTTAAAGTTGAGTACCTGCCGCTTGAGAAAAAGATCAGTCTGAAAGGGATCAGAAGGCTGCGTGAGTTATTGAAAGAAGGTAATTTCGATCTCCTCCATTGTACATACAGCAAAGCTGTCACAAACGGCCTTATAGCTGCACGGGGAATGAAAGTAAAGAGTGTTGCCTATTACGGATCTCTCAGCCTGCACTGGCATGACCCCTCAGCCTGGCTGGCCTTTCTGAACCCGCGTATTGACAAAATCATATGCCCGAGTGATGCTGTGGAGGCCCATATAAAAAAACAGCTGCCGGCAAAACGCAGGGACCGGACCGTACGTATTTACAGGGGATATGACCCTTCATGGCTGGAGGGAATCGAGCCTGTCGGTCGTGGATCACTCGGAGTCTCAGAAGATGAATTCCTGATATGCACCGTGGGCAATCTTCGTAAAGTAAAAGGAGTGCAGTATCTTATAAAGGCTGTCGGATACCTGCCTGCAGATATGCCTGTCAAAGTTCTGCTTGTTGGTTCGGGAACAGATTCGGTAGAGACACGCAGGCTGACTGAAGAAACAGGGAGGCCGGAATGGTTCATACTACAGGGCCATGTTCCCCTGTCTCCTGCTTATGTGGCACCCTGCGACCTCTATATTCAACCCTCGCTGAGCGAAGGACTCGGAAGGGCAATATCCGAAGCTATGTGCCTTGCAAAGCCAGTGATAGTAACCGACGGCGGTGGCGCAAAAGAGTTCTTTGCTGGCGGCGATAACGGATTCGTTGTAAAAAAAGGATCACCTGAGGCAATCGCCGATGCAATAGTACACTGTTATAAAAACAGAAACTCCCTCAGCCTTATCGGAATAAAGGCGAGGGAGTCCATGATGACCACATTCAACTTTAAACATACCGTCAGCAAGACATACGATGTTTATCGTGAACTGCTCGGGTAAAAATGTTATTTTATTGCAAGCTTTATGTCAAGGGTGAAATCGTCACTGATGGCCTTATCACCAATATTGGGGAAGAATTTACCTGAACCGTATCTGACATCAAAAAGTGAACGGTCAATTGTGACAAGTGCAGACCAGGTGATAATATCACCTGACACTGAGGATTTAGCAGTGAATTCGACAGGATGAGTGGCTTCTTTGATAGTAAGATTGCCTTTGGCTTTCAGGGAGCCGTCAGCAGACAAAGTGCTGCCTGTTATGACCAGTTTCGAAACCGGAAAATTTTCAACACCGAAGAAATCGCCTGACTTAAGATGACCTTCAAGCTTACCGCGCATATCATCATCCTTGATGTCAACGTCTTTTATAGTCGTCATATCGACAACAAATTCTCCGCCGGTAATTGCCTTTTTGTCAACAGTGACCCAACCTTCTTTCAGGTTAATGGTGCCTGTGTGCTCTCCTCCAATCTTTTTACCGTTCCAGATTATCTTCGTGGCTGCAGCATCAGCCTTAAATGTTTTCTGGGCATTTACAGTAACAAGTCCCAGAGTTAAAATCATTATAAGAAAACCTACTTTTTTCATTTTTCTTTTTTTAGTGTTACAAAGGTAGAACCAGAGAAACAGTGTTTTGTTCAGCAAAAGTTGAATAAGCCTTGGAAAAATGAAAAATAAATTTTGTAATAAACTGAATATCAGAGACTTTTGATATTCATACCTCCGCTTAATTCGAAGACTGTACCTGTGGAGAAGCTCCATTCTCCTCTTGCCAGGGAGGCAATTGCTTTTGCTACATCCTCGGGTGTCCCCCATCGTTTCTGGGGTATCAGGCCCTCAGCAATCAGTTTGTCATATTTATCCTTTACCCTTGTTGTCATATCGGTCTCTATGAGGCCGGGTCTTACCTCATACACATTGATCCCCTCCTCAGCAAGGCGATCAGCAAAGATCAGGGCAGCCATGGAAAGTCCCGCTTTAGATACACAGTATTCCAGCCTGTTGGTCGAAGACATGTAGGCTGATACAGATGTGATAAAGATTATTGCAGGGTTATAATCTGTCATCTTTTTACGCATCCACACCATCTCTCTTGCCACTCTCTGGGCAAAAAATACAGGTCCGCGAAGATTAATATCCGTAACCCGGTCAAAGCTCTCCTCCTCAAGGTCAAGAATGTCTTTCCGCTCCAGCGGGGCCACGCCGGCATTATTAACAAGAAGGTCAATCCGGCCATAACGGTCGAGTATGCTTGTGATTGCCTCATCATGAAGAGTGGTGGCCGAGACGTCAAGTCCCACCGGAAAGAATTGGGCTCCCCTGCTTTCAATTTCAGGCTGGAGTGAGAGCATGCACTCGCTGTCCGTAGTACGCGCAATGGCGACAATATCAAAACCTTCTGCTGCGAGTTGTATTGAGATGGCGCGTCCGATTCCCCGGCTTGCACCTGTGACTATGGCTACTGGTTCAGGATTCATATATCAGACTGCTTTCTTCTGTAAGGTGTTTTGTTAAGTTTCACAATGATCTCACAATCCCCCTTTACATCGGCATCAGCAGTTAGATAATTGCTCTTGTTGATGCTTGCCATAATATACTTCCGGTTCATACCTTCTATCAGGAGTTCTCCGGGAGCACTATCAGCAGGCATTAGCAATGACAGCTGAATATACTCATAATCACCTGTGAGTTTAATGCTTATTTTATCTCCGGAGCGCTGGTACTTATATGATACTGATGCTCCCGAACTTTTATAGCTGATTCTTACATCGGCGCTCTCTATTGCTGCGGCCTCCCACCTGGGACACAGCCGGATCCGCCTGAACAGCTTGTCCTTATCCTGTATGCCAACCAGCCCTTCAATGAATGCATAGAGCATTGCCGAGGAACCCCATCCGTCAGTAGGCTTAGCCTCAGGAGAGGTACTGGTCTCAACCGAGGAAGGTCGTCCGTCCGGAAAATACCACAGGTATGTTTCGCCCTGCTTTGAGATCATATCATAATAACGCATCAGTATATCGATGCCATAACTTTCAAATCCGTATTCCAGTGCCGCCCTGGCCAGCTCTCCTCCTGTCAATGGCATTATTCCTCCGTTACAATAGGCGCCTCCTGACAGCTTATAGTCGCCGAAGATCCCTGCCGGGAAAGGAGGGTCAATTGAAAACCACTCGGCGAAAGCACTGGTGGTCTCGCGGCGCTTTTGATACTCGTTTATAATAGAAGATGCAATATGTGGTGTGGCAGCTCCCCTGTTGATGGCAGCAGCATTGCTGAGACTTAGCTGGCTTGCTTCATCAACTCCCGGTATGGTCACAGGTGTCTGCTTTACAAAATGTGTATAGAATGATCCGTTGAAGCAGATGCTGTTCATGCTCTTGCGGAGCCTGAGAGCCTTATCCCGCCACAGTGCTGAACGTTTAAGATCACCAAAAAGAGCATACCAGTGAGACATGAAATGGAAGACCTCATAATACCCGCTGTTGTCTCCGTGAAAATAGCCCCAGAAAGTCTTGTCATCTATCTGGAACTGTAGCCACTCATGCTGTCCTGCAGTATAGGCAAAGTCCCACGTGTCAATAGTATACGGCCTCCTGAAGAGAAATTTGTCCTTATCAAAATATCGGCCCCCCATGGCATACCCCAGTGCCAGTTCAAAGGCAGGCATCAGCTCTCTGATAAATACGTCATCACCGGTAGACTGCCATGCCAGCCATGCTGCTTTGATAAATCTAAACTCCGTATCGGCTTCTACAGGAGTTCTGACATATTTGGTCCAGTTCTCACGCTCACAGGGAAGCTTTTCAGGAAAAGTGGTGAAATAATCGAAGATGCGGCCATTTTTTGCCTGATTATCAGCAAAATGGCGAATAGTGCTCTGCAGGTCTTTTTCGGAATACCTGAGTGCCCTCATCATGTCCGAATAGTTTCTAATCCATATGGAACGTGCGTCAGGTGACCTGTATCCGCGTATCTTTTCCCCGTCAATGTTCACTTCAAGCAGGTCCTGCTCAAGAAATCGGTTGATCCTTGGGATGAGCTCATCAAATGCCGGCGTGCCAGTCCTGACATACATAACTGGTAGTTTAGGTTAGTTTTGCGGTTTTAAAAGTAGTGATTAATTGATTTGATTATCACTCTCTGTCTGATTTTCTTCATCATCCTCTTCCTCATTCTCATTCTCATAGAAAGGAATGGGTTTCTGGGGACCTTCGGCACGATACCACCCTGCCAGGAGAATCCCGGCAACGGCCCCAAGCATGTGGGACTCCCATGATATGTTAAGCCTGAAGCCGGGGAAGATGCCCCATACCATTTCCCCATAAATGAAAACCACGAGCAGTGAGAGGCCCATAAGAGGTATGTGCCTCCGTATAATTCCGCTTACAAAAAGAAAAGAGGCTAGACCGTATATTATTCCGCTGGCGCCTATATGCCACGAGGCTCTTCCTGTAAGCCAAACAGCTGCCCCGGTAAGCAGAAAGAGCCAAAATAATACCCTGAAGGCCACCTGTGAATAAAAATAGAAGAGCGCCGTACCCAGTATAAACAGTGGTAGCGTATTGTTGAAGATGTGTTCGAGGTCAGCGTGTATGAAAGGAGAGGTTATTATACCGGTAAGGGCAGAGGCGCGGCCCGGAAAAATTCCAAGGAAATACAGGTCTGTGTCAAATAAATATTCGCATGCTTTGACAATCCACATCAATGAGATAAAGAGGAACGGAATGAGCATGCTGAGAAAAAGCTTCTTCAGCTCCCATGGCATCTTTTGCTCCTCAGCGGGATCATTGTCCATCACCATTCACCTGCTAATCTCTGCCGGGATAGATGATACCCGACTTTTTACGCACGGCATCGAGGGTCTTTGCCAGGTCAAGGGTAAACTGCAGGGGAACAACTGCACTCTCAGTCAGCCCCTGCTCAATGCGGTGCATCACCTCCACGGCTTCATACTGGTATCCCTGGGCAGGAGGTGTGAACAGCATCTCCTCAGTCTCACAGCCCTCATATTCTATCAGCAGGTGCTGTGAGCGGTCACGTCCTCGTGTCAGTATGAGATTACCATTCTCACAGTTGAACTCGGTTGATATACCGGCCATGGAGACAAAAGAGCTATAGGCTTCGGCAAGCCTGCCATCGCTGAAACGGAAGATGGCGGATGTGCTTTTATCTGCCCCGGTAGGTGCCAGCACCGCGCATACTTCAATTGATTCGGGCAGACCCATATACCTGATAATGTCCATGATCGGATAAATGCCTATGTCAAGCAGTGATCCTCCTCCCAGATTAATGTTGTATGTTCTCAGCATCTCATCATACCCTGACAGGAAAGCAAATTTACCTCTCATATGTACAATTTTCCCCAGTTTTCCGCCGTCAAGTATCTCCTGCGCTTTTAAATATGACGGCTGAAACGGCGGCCAGAGAGCCTCCATGAGGAACAGGCCCCGTGAGCGGGCCTCTGACACCATGATCTCCACCTCAGCCGCATTTATTGACATAGGCTTTTCGCACAGCACATGTTTCCCGTGCCTCAATGCCAGAAGAGTATGTTCAAGGTGATGAGAGTGGGGTGAGGAAATATAAACAATGTCCAGTTCCGGGTCAGCAACAAATTCTTCATAGCTGCCGAAATATTTTCTGAAACCGTACTCAAGGGCAAACTTTTCAGCCCTGACAGTGTCACGTGAACCAACAGAATGAAGGTGGGCATTGTCAAGCAGGTGAAGCGATTTGGTAAACTTATGGGCTATATTTCCCGTTCCCAGAATTCCCCAATTAAATGTTTTCATTGTAAAAATTTTTTTTTAAAGTTACTAAGAATACGGCAGATACGCTTCTGCAGGTTTCAGGAAAGTGTTATTTTTTGTTCTTCAAAAAAATATTCTTAAAATTTTACTACTATGTATTGCATGGTATTAATTTATTTATATATCTTTGCAATGTTATATTAATATGTATTAACAGGTACCTTATTGAAAAAACCATGAAGCTCACTGTAAACATCAATCTTGGAGGCTATGCATTTAACGTTGACGAAGATGCATATGAACGTCTCCGACAATACCTGAAGACAATTGAGAAGGAGTTTTCGGGAGAAACAAGTTCTGCAGAGATAATCTCTGACATTGAGGGCCGTGTAGCCGAGCTCTTCAAGATGCGTCTGAACACCTACAAGCAGGTGATTAACATGAAGGACATTGAGGAAGTGATGGATACTCTGGGCTCGCCGGAGTTAATCAGCGGGAGCGAACCTGCGGGCAGTGAACCGCGAACGGCATCGTCATCGCGCCGGATTTACCGTGATCCCGACGGCCGCATATTCGGTGGCGTTTGCTCGGGCCTGGCAGCATATCTGAACATGGATGCTCTTGTGATGAGGATAATATTTGCCATCCTGATCCTTGCCGGTGGTTTTGGCATTCTAATTTACCTCTTACTCTGGATCGTTCTTCCGGAAGCCAGGACTACGGCACAGAAACTGGAGATGAGAGGAGACCCTGTCAACATTGAAAACATCAAGGAATCGGTCAAGCGAGAGTTTGACACTGTCAAGAAAAAGATGAACCTGTAGCAGGATCTGTGCCTGCATAATGTCGATAAAAACAATTTCAGCCATGAATACGGACAACACAAAAGCACAAATGCGTAAGGGTATCCTTGAATACTGCATTCTTGCAGTACTCTCGAGGAACTCATGCTACGCCATCGACGTCATCAACGAGTTGCGAAAGGCTCAGGTGATTGTTGTAGAAGGAACCCTCTACCCCCTGCTGACCCGGCAGAAGAATGCCGGTCTGCTGAGCTACCGCTGGGAGGAATCGCCACAGGGCCCCCCCCGGAAATACTATGAGCTTACCGAAATTGGAAAGATCTATCTTAATGACCTTGATAAGGTTTGGGAGGATCTCGTTGAATCAGTTAACCAGATACGTGGTAAATAATAAAGGCAGCCATGAAAAAGACCATGAATATCAACATCGCAGGGCAGCTCTTCAGGATAGATGAGGATGCATATGAGATACTTACACGATATCTTGAACATGTCTCTTCCAGGTTCCGGACAGAACAGGGAGGCGAAGAGACTATCTCCGACATTGAGACGCGAATAGCGGAAATCTTCGGCGGCGGAAATGAACCCCCAACACTTGTATCAAAGGAGATGGTCAGTGATATGATCAATACTATGGGAGCTCCTGAGGATTACTATGATGCAACTTCTGGCGGTACCGGAGAAGGTGGCAATATCTCATACACCCGCAAATCAATGTACGACCCCAACAGCGCTTCAGCCCGCCTGGGTAAAGCCCTCTCCGATTTTTTCAGGGCTTTCGGGAAATTAATGTCCATGGTGCTTAGAGTATTTGCAGTCATCTTCGGGACAATCTTTACTATTATCGGGTTTGTTTTGCTCTTCTCATTTGTACTTGTGCTCTTCTTCCATAATGCTCCCATATTAAGCAATGTGATGGAACCGGAGATCACAAACATGCATACGCTGCTCTCCATTGTCCTGAACAGCAGCATGGTAACGCCGGTGATAATACTCACAGCCATTGTGGTGCTAATGCCGCTGGGCGCACTGACTTATCTCGGTATAAAAATGATATTTAATATCAGGAAGAATTCAAGACCTTTCGGACTGATAATGTTTGTCACATGGATTGCTGCAGCATGTGCGCTTGCGGTTTTTCTTTCGCTCCAGCTCTCCGTCTATTCAAATAATGAAAGAATCACAGAAAGAGTTAAGCTTGACAATCCACCTGACACTCTTTATATTGTACCCGGAAAGAATATATCTTCAAACAGTTACGATGAATATGCCAGTATAGATGATTTCGCTTTCTATCGCCAGTCAGCATCCGGAAAATTATTTGCCACAGTGGATCTTGATTTTCCCACCAGTGATACAACCAGCGGATGGATCTCCGTTGAAAAGCGGGCAAGCAGTAACTCAAATACTGAAGCATGGACAAATGCGCGTGCCATAGAATATAACTGGAAGCACTCCGGAGATACTCTCTGCATTGATGAGTTCTTCTCAATCCCTGAAGGCAATAAATGGAACGGCTCGATCGTAGAAATAGACATAAGTCTTCCTGAGGGCACCATTATTAAGTTTGATAAAGATATGAAAACCGAAAAATGGGGCTATCGGAGACACAATCCCTATGCAAGGATCTTCCGCGTCACCGAATGGGATCTTGAAGAAATTGAAGAATAGCGAATAGCACTTTTCTGTGCCCACGGATTTTTGCTTATTCCTGCCGTTCCGTCACTGACGGAGCGGCTTTCTTTTGTTGCTTTACTGCTGATTCCTTACCTTTAGTGTCAAAACGAAATCAGAGGGATGGAATATTTTCTCCTTGGAGAAGTGAGCCTGCGTAAGCTCGATGCAGCTGACAACCTTACAATTGCTGCACTTGCTAATAACCGTAAAGTCTGGGATAATATAACTGATGTAATGCCTCACCCGTATTCGGTGAGGGACGCCAATGCTTTTATCAGTATGGCACTTAACTCTGACACGGAGATAATATTTGCAATTGAATATCAGGGTAAACTGGCCGGGGTCATCGGCCTGCACCGTCAGAAAGATGTCTTCAGGCTTACTTCGGAAATAGGATACTGGCTCGGAGAACCTTACTGGAATAAAGGGATTGCCACAAATGCAGTAAAACTGGCAACCCATCATGGAATTACCCGGCTGGGCCTGGTGCGCATTTTTGCCAATGTTTACGACTTCAACAAGGCTTCACAACGGGTCCTTGAGAAAGGCGGATACAAATTTGAGTGTGTAGCCCGCAAGGCAATAATCAAAAACGGCGTTATCCTTGACGACTTCAGATATTCATTTCTGGATGAATATCTTACAGATGACTACCTGATACCCGTAAATAGATAATCATGGAACTGGGAGTACTTAAGGATATCGTAATAATATTCGCTCTTTCAACGTTTGTCAACTTCATTTTTAACAAGATCAAAGTGCCTGCCATCATCGGTTACCTGATAACCGGTGTGATTGCAGGACCTCATCTCCTGGGGCTGATAAGCTCACCTGACAATGTGAAGGTCATGGCTGAGATCGGGGTGATTCTTCTTATGTTCACTATCGGACTGGAGTTCTCATTGAACCATCTCCTGAAGATCAGGCGTACTGTTTTCTTCGGTGGGTTTCTTCAGCTTCTCCTCACGGTCTTTTTTTCCATGCTCCTTGCCAAAGTTTATGAGATGTCATGGGCAAGCGCAATTTTTGTCGGGTTTCTTACAGCACTGAGCAGCACTGCGGTTGTGCTGAAGATTCTCCAGGAAAGGTCCGAACTGACTTCATATTACGGACGGACCATTGTGGGTATACTTATTTTCCAGGATATCATTCTCGTTCCGCTTATACTCTTCACCCCGTTTCTGGGTGGCGCCGCCGGTCACCTGGGAGACCAGATGCTGATGCTCCTCCTGAAAGCTGCCGGGATACTGGTATTTATATATATCGGTAACCGCTGGCTCATCCCAAAAGTCCTCCACCTGATCGCCATGACCCGCAGCCATGAGCTTTTCCTCATGAGCATCCTTCTCATTTGCCTTGCCGTCGCTATGTTAACTCATGAGATGGGCATGTCACTGGCATTCGGCGCCTTCCTGGCCGGCCTTATGATATCCGAATCTGACTATAGCCATAATGCCTTCGGTGACCTGATACCCTTCAAGGAGGTATTTACCAGCTTCTTCTTCGTTTCAATCGGAATGTTACTTGACCCGGCATTTGTCATTCAAAACCCATGGCTGGTACTTTCAACCGTTCTGCTGGTGATCATCCTTAAAACAATTATTGCCGGCTTTACAGCTTTCATCCTTGGTCACACCTTTTACGGCACGGTGGTTGTGGGCGTCACACTTGCACAGGTGGGTGAGTTCTCTTTTATCCTTGCCGGTATGGGCCTTACTTATGAAATAATTACGCCCTATCATTATCAGCTCTTTCTGGCTGTGGCAATCATATCCATGGCCCTCTCGCCCCTGCTGATACAGTCCTCAAGGCCTCTGGCCAACCTGATCCTTCGACTTCCGCTGCCACAGTTTTTGGTAGACGGATTATTCCCCGTAAAACAGCTTGAAATACCCGAAATCAGAAACCATATTGTACTGATCGGGAAAGACTCACGAGTGATCAACCTTGCAGGAATGGTCAAACGCATGGGTCTCCCGTTTACATCCGTGATCTTTGACCCTGACCGCGCAAAGAAACAGATTGAGAAGGGCGATCTTGCAGTTTTCGGTGATGCCGCCGATGAGCCGGTATTGCGCAAAGCATATGCCCACACTGCTGAAATGATTGTGGTCTCGGTTGGTGATCTGATAAAAGCCATGGCTATCGTTGATAAAGTCAGATTCATTAACAAACATGCCTTTATCATTGTAAGAAGCAAACATGTCACCGATATTGAAGAACTCTACCGCCTGGGGGCAAACCAGGTAATTCCCGAGGAGTTTGAGACTGCAATCGACTTTTTTGAACGGATACTTGGAAAATATCTGATCCCCAGGCTGCAAATAGAGAAAGCCGTGGCAAGCGTCAGGGAAGATAATTACGGGATTTTCAGGGAAAAGGAAAAGGACGCCCGCTATTCCATCCTTAAGGATATTCCAGACCTGGAAATCACTGCTGTAAAGGTAGGCACAAAGTCAGGATTCGCCGGTAAAAAGATCCTTGAGACGGAACTAAGGTCGAAATTCGGAGTCACCCTCGTGGCACTGAACCATGAAGGCAAAATCATCCCTAATCCGGCACCTTCAACACTGATTTCGGCCAATGATATAGCTTACCTCCTTGGTAAACCCGATTTGATTGCCGATGCCGTCCAAATCTTTAATGACAAGGTCATTGAAAAGAACTCCTGATTCTTAGCCCGTCTTTCAGGTTTTCAAAACAAAGTGCTGATGCAATTGTTAAACTTAGAATGAGCCGGTACTTTCATATACCATTGGGTCGCCTGACCTCCCGGCACACAATCAAGGAAACCTTCATCCCTGCCACAGACTTCAGGTACCCGTTCATGGACTGAAAAAAGCCGCATTTAGCGGCTTTTTTTATGAATCACATATAGAGACCTCAGGCTGACATAACCACCATCCCCGCAGCCAGTGTCTCATTGGTGACTTCATCAATGAGAATAACACTGCCTGTGATGTTATTTCTCTTGTACTGATCAACACATAAAGGCTTTGAACTCCTTATCCTTATCCTGGCTATATCATTCATCCTGACAGTGAGATCTTCAGTCTCCTTTTCAAGCGTATTTATATTTACCCTGTGATCAACTGACTTAATAACACAGCCGGACTCATTGCTGTAATTCCTGACAATATACCTTCCCGAAGGATTAAGAGGCTTCTCATTAAACCAGCATACCATTAACTCTATATCATGACTTATCGCCGGCAGATCTCCAGGGGTGACAAACATATCGCCGCGACTGACATCAATCTCATCTTCAAGGGTTATTGTCACCGACTCACCCGCAGAAGCGTTCTGCAGGTTACGATCAAACAGGTCTATACTTTTGATCTTTGACCGCTGCATCGACGGCAAAATCACTATTTCATCGCCGGTGCTAAATATCCCGCTTGCCACTCTCCCTGCATAGCCCCGGTAATCATGAAATTCATGAGAATGAGGACGTATTATTGTCTGAACAGGAAAACGCGGATGCTCCGGATTCTTGTTCTTCTTTATCTCTACTGTCTCAATATATCTGAGAAACGTTTTACCGTTGTACCACTTCATCTCTTCAGAATGATCAACAACATTATCTCCGTACTTTGCACTGATAGGGATATAATCAGGATTTTCAATCTGTAGTTTTACAGATATCCTGCCAAGGTCAGCTTTTATTTTATTGTAAACCTCTTCATTATAGTTCACCATATCCATCTTATTGATGCAGAAGACCACGTGCCTTATGTCAAGGAGCGAAGCGATATAGGAATGTCTGATTGTCTGTTCAAGAACTCCCTTGCGGGCATCAATAAGGATCACTGCGAGGTCTGCGGTGCTTGCCCCGGTGACCATATTCCTCGTATACTGAATATGTCCGGGAGTATCCGCTATGATAAATTTCCTGGAAGGAGTGGCAAAATAGCGATATGCTACATCAATGGTTATGCCCTGCTCGCGCTCTGCCCGCAGGCCGTCTGTAAGAAGTGAGAGGTCCAGTTCTTCCCTTCCAAGCCTTTTCCCTGACTGTACAATCTGGTCTATCTGGTCTTCAAAAATTGATTTACTGTCATATAACAGGCGCCCTATCAGGGTGCTTTTCCCGTCGTCAACACTGCCGGCAGTAGTAAACCGGAGAAGGCTTTTATTTTTATTGTTCCCGTTCAATTTCATTATTAATATCTGTAAATGGACTTTAAATAGATCTTCCCCTGATCAGAAATATCCCTCTTTTTTACGGTCTTCCATTGCTGCTTCAGACCGTTTATCATCGTATCTGCCACCTCTTTCCGTGACCCTTGTAGCTGCTATCTCGGTGACAATCTCTTCAAGTGACTGAGCCTGGGATAGAGTTACTCCAGTACAGGTTATATCTCCTATCGTACGGCATCTGACATCTGCTTCAATTACTGTTTCATTGGGTTTCAATTGCATAAAAGGCGCCCATGCCAGAAATACTCCGTTCCTGTTAAATATCTTCCTTCTGTGGGTATAGTACAATTCCGGAAGTTTGATCTTTTCGTTAAGGATATATTGCCATACATCGAGCTCAGTCCAGTTGCTTATCGGGAAAACCCTGAAATGTTCTCCCATATGTTTCCTGCCATTAAAGATGTTCCACAGCTCGGGGCGCTGGTTTTTCGGATCCCACTGCCCGAATTCGTTTCTGTGAGAGAAGAATCTTTCCTTCGCTCTTGCTTTTTCTTCATCACGGCGACCTCCGCCAATCGCAACATCAATCTTCAGTTCCTCTATGGCATCAAGAAGAGTCACTGACTGGGCTTTGTTGCGGCTCGCATTGATACCCTGTTCTTCAGTTACCCGTCCTTTATCTATTGAGTCCTGAACATATCTGACGATCAGCTCTGCCCCAAATTCTTTTGCAAGATCATCGCGGAAATGCAAGGTCTCTTCAAAATTGTGGCCGGTGTCAATATGCAAAAGGCTGAATGGTATCTTTGAAGGCCAGAATGCTTTTCTGGCAAGATGCACAAGGACTATCGAATCCTTGCCACCGGAAAATAAAAGAACTTTGTTTTCAAACTGGGCAGCAACCTCCCTCATTACGAAAATTGCCTCATTCTCAAGATCTTTAAGGTGTTCGTTATTAATTTCCATCTACCCGATATCTTTATTTTTCTTTTTGTTTGCTTATTTCAGGTGGACTCCGCACTCCTTCTGGCCGTCATGTTCCCACCACCATCTGCCTGAACGGAAATCCTGACCTTCAATTACTGCCCTTGTGCAGGGCTGACAGCCAACACTTACAAAACCCTGATCATGAAGTGAATTATAAGGGATCTCATTCTTCGTTATGTAATCTGTGACTTCATCAAATGACCAGTCAAACAGGGGGTGATACTTTATGAGCTTCCTCTCCTCATCGTACTCAAGTGATTGCATCTGGCTTCGGTTATCAGACTGGCTGGCCCTGATCCCGGAGATCCAGCACCCCATACCCTGCAGTGCACGGTTAAGGGGGACTACCTTTCTTATCCTGCAGCATTCCAGCCTGTTTTCCCTCGACTCATAGAAACTAAAGGGCCCTTTCTCTCTTACCATCTCCTCCACAGCTTCATAAGCCGGAAAATATACATCTATCTTCTTTTTGTACTTAGCTATTGTCGCGGAAAAAACCTTATATGTTTCAGGAAATAGTCTTCCGGTATCAAGTGTTGTCACTTTTACGGGAATATTTTGGGTGAAGATCAAATGGGTTATAACCTGGTCTTCAATACCAAAGCTTGTGGTAAAAATTATCCTTCCCGGGAAAAGGTCTGCAAGAGTTTTAAGGCGTTCTTCAATTGATTTCCCGGAAAATTTATCGCTTAATTCACTTAATCTCATAATGCTTCCTGTTTGATTTGAACCAAAGGCTCACCTTGATCCTGTGTATATGAGCCCATAGTCTCTCATGGAAATAATACAGAATGGTCTTGGTTATAACTTCAATACTCCCTATTGACAATGCAAGGGTAAGCCTGCCTGTGATGAAATAACTGATTATGATTGTATCCAGTGTCCCGACAATTCTCCAAGAGACTGATTTCATAATACTCTTTATCGGTTTGTCAGCCCGGTCGCTTACCCTGAAGACACCTTTTGTCTCAGGATTTTCGTCTGTTTGCTTTAAAAGTACGTCCAGCATATGAGTATGTAACAGTTTTGATCAAATATAACATGCCCGGATCTATGATTTATTAGCAATAATGCGCTAAACCACTCGGTATTTATACATATACGCCTATATGTAAATAGGCCCTGTTTCGGCCCTGATAAAGAGCATAGCTCCAGTAATCTCCCCTCCTGAAACCAAATTTTTTTACAGGTTTTTGAAAATCCATGAGACTGCAGAGCCCATCATACAATCATATGCGGCGATTGATTGAAAATAAAGTTTTATAGGTTTTGGATTTTACCGGTGAGTAAGATTATGAAAATATCTATATTTTTATGTTATTCTTATAACAGTACTTCTGGCAAGATTAATAGCTAAATGTTGTCAGAAAGGGATCAGCCTATTTTATCGACTAAACGACAACCGAAGTGTGTGCCCGGCTGCCAGAACCTGTTTATTTGTGCACATTCCGTCAACACCATGGTTATTGCCATGAAGGCCAGGAACAATACAGAGATCCTTGCCGCTGCAAACACAAAACTCCAGCCTGCCGCAAACGATATGGATCTGGGCGGGGAGATACCCGTTGATCACTCAGTCAGCGCCCTCACACGCGTGAAAGCAGGAA
>Ga0307376_10002914_pt1 | contig 16269 bp, 34 predicted proteins | sample TR2MG_FD_202536 | JGI IMG/M metagenome (GOLD analysis project Ga0307376, IMG submission 202536) | Soil microbial communities from Risofladan, Vaasa, Finland - TR-2 | ecosystem: Environmental > Terrestrial > Soil > Coastal area > Acid sulfate soil | place: Finland: Risofladan, Vaasa | collected...
ACAGACAAAACTCAAACAATTTATTTGGTAGAAGAATGAAACATTATTGCACAACATCTTGCATCTCTCATCAAAAAGAGGTAGAAGAGTTTGAGAAGAATCATCCTAATTATTGCCGTCATTGTGACGGTTGGGGGGTGTACTTCTCAACATACGATCCGTCTCCTTCAGGAGTGTCACTCAGCCCAGGAACAATGTTGGACTGCGATGTTTGTCCAGAGTGTGTTGACAAGAACCTTTGTCCTCTCTGCATGATTGAAACTGTACCAGTGGTTGGGCATGAGGACAACGAGAGAGTTTGTTTGACATGTAACTGGAAAGAGGACAACGAGAATCATGAAGGATTAAGCGATGGTCCTGAATGTCATTGTTATTTGGAAAATGTTGTCGAATTGGTTTGACATCTTCAAAAGCAATGCTATACTATAGATAGTTAAGACTCCAGTCTTAATTGTTAAGACAACTCAGACATTCTGTTTGAGCCTTTCTTCGGAACTTAAAAAGGTCTTGCTTTTGCAAGCAAAGGAAAACATCATGAAAGTCACATCAGCCCACCACACCATCGCAGAAGCAGCCTTCAAAGAAGGGAAGAGCACTCTTCAAGTACAGAAGACGCTTCATGACAAAGGTCTGACGGAATCCCAGGCCAACTCCTGCTGTCGTACAGCACGAAAGCACTTAAAGATTTACAAGTCCTTGTCCAAGGAAGCAAAAGAAAACGCCAAGCGTGCGAAAGAAGACGCCGACAAGCAGGCGTCGATCAAGACAGAGGTATCAGCCGATGCCTAACTCTGCTGAACCAATCCCCTTCAAGAAGTCTAAGCGAACAACGCCGATGACTTCTGAAGAATATGTTGCTTCGGGTGGCATACGTTGCCCTTACTGCGATCATGATGACGTTCATGGTGACAGTATTGAAGTTAATGTAGATGGAGCATGGCAAGACTGTTACTGTCCTGAGTGTGAAAACTCCTGGACAGACGAGTATAAACTGTCAGGTTATACGCCTGAAGCGGAGAAAAACTAATGACTGAACAATTGTCACTCATTCTCGTAGTATCATTGTCATTCACAATGTTTGCAATGAACCTTCATGTCTCACGACTCAACAAACGCATCAAACAACTAGAAAAAGGAGAATAACGAAATGCAATACATCGCCAGATATTTGCGTAAGACAAGCACTCAAGAACCACAAGGTGTTTTGGTTGCAACCAAAGACGATAACGGCCAAATCCAATACGGTTGGAGCTTGTGCGACAAGGAAGACGTCTTCCGAAAGAAAAGAGCAATGGAACAAGCTCTTGGAAGAGCAAAGAAAGGTTCAGGCTGTATTATGCCTCAGTCTTTTAAGGTACTTTTCAAGAAAGGGTTTGCTGATCGTTGTCGCTCTTACTTCAAGACCGATGATCTTCCCACTCCAATTATGCGGAGCACGAGGATGGTCAATTCCATTCCGATGGGCACTCAAGAGATCCCCTATCCACTGAATGTGGATGAGCGCGTAGACGCATAACAGCGCGTAGACGCATAACAGCGCGTAGACGCATAATCCTTCATTCGTTTTAATTACATTCGCCTTGGCAAGATGAGCCCCTCCCCTAAAAAGGAGGGGCTTTTTTGTATCCACTGAATGCGTGCGACCGCAAGCGTTCTTGGCTGAATGCGTTACGCTTGCTACGCACGCAGCCTGCACGCAAGGGTATTTAGGAATTGCTACTACTGCTAATTTACTAGTAGTAACAAATCCTAAATCCAGATCCAGGAGGAGAAAACCAGGGGCAGAACCTGGATACAGCTCATAGTCCTAGAAGTTTCAATAAATATAATTAAATAGGCTTGACATATATGATAGATGATGTATTGTATGGGTAAGAAGATTTCAAATCATTAACAAGGAGAGTAACATGGACAAATGGACTGTAATATCTGATAACAAGGTTCAAGCAATTTGGCGTTGTACCGATGAGGATTGCGAATGCGATAAGTACGATTGCATTATTGAACCTGACTGGTATCAGCACAACGGAACTCCAATTTGCGAGTGTGGACGAGACATGGACTATATTAAAACAGAGGTTAATATCTAATGGAAATCATTGCAATAATTGTAAACAAAGATAATGTTATTGAAAACTCATTTGCTTTTACAGATAACGACAAAGCTGAATCAATGTTTGTGGATCAAATCATTGAACAAGAGGGCGAAGATCAAGCCTCTGATGAGTTGAACGGAGCAATCTCAGATGGTTATTGGGAGTGCTCAAACGGGAAAACGATTTGTATTACCCATCTTTTCATTCCATTAGGTTGTTAGTAACTTCTATCAAGGATCGCAATAATGAAAGAAATTAAACAATTCCTGAGCAAGATTCTAACTGCTCAATCTATTACCAAAGAGATTCGAGAAGAAGCCCTCAAGTTGAGAGACTTACTCGATCTTCAATCTGATGAAGTTCTTACGAGTATCGGGATTGGGTATCGGTATCAAGCTAACGGACAAGACACAACAATCTTCCTAGAAGAGATTGAACGTATCTGTGATCGTGCGCGTAGAGGTCAATTTGACGGAAAGTTGTTGAAGATTTACGTTATCAAAGAAGTTCGTCTTCAATACAATATCGGACTCAAAGAAGCTAAAAAGCTTACCGAATGGCTTGCAGAAAAACAACTCATCAAATTTACTAAACCTTCGAGGGTTTAGTAAAAATTACTAACAATGTGACACTTAGTATTTTTTACTAAGTGAAATAACTTTAGTAAAAAATACTATCAATGATTAGGTTCTTAGGCTACTGACTGAAAAGTTGGTAGCCTTTTTTCGTGTTTACACTTCCCCCTTCCATGATTCCTGGGAACCTGGTCAGTGACCAAGTTATTTAGGATTTGCTACTACTGCTTATTTACTAGTAGTAGCAAATCCTAAATCCAGAACCAGGAGGAGAAAACCAGAGAACCATGTGAGTCTAACGACTAGTAGTAACAAATCCTAAATAGTTGTGAAGAGTTAGTAGAGTAGCAAAATCCCTGGCAAAACACAGATTATCTGTGCCTTATATAAGGAATAAAAGAAAACCAGAAAAAATGATAAAAAACGTCAAAGGGCACTTGCAATGATAAAAAGGTATGCCATAGTAAGGGGTAATGAGAACGACAACAGCAACCAAAACCGAAACTTGGAGGATCAAAAAAAAGTTTTAGAAAAGGTTTGACAATGCCACGATTGGCATTAGAGTATTTAGCAATGAGGACAATCCTCAAAATGGCAAAACGCCAAAACCGCCAACAAAAGGAGAAATCCAAATGGCAAAACCCATCCAATACAAACGCGGCGACAACCCCTACGTTCGAGGTAATTACAACCTCTTGTTTGCATTCTTGCTGACGTTCAAGGGCAAGTCCGACATTACCCGCTCTGCTGTCATGGCTCATGCCATTGACGAACTGGGCATGACGGAAACAGGAGCGAAAGCCTCTGTTACTGTTGTCATGGCACCTCGTGAAGATATTGAAGGTCGTCGCGGCGACTGTCGCGGCAATTTTTCTTCGCAAGGTCACCTCTACTTCCTCAAGGAAGTTAAGCGCAAAATGATCAAGGACGCGGAAGGCAATGAAGTCCTTGAAGAACAGCGCTATCAGTTGCGCTTTCGCAAGGAACCAATGCGCAAGTTTCGGCGCGAAGATATCGGTCTGACCGATGCAGAAATCGACGCTCGCGATAAGCGCATGGCAGATGCCAAGGCGAAGCGCGAAGCAGAGAAGGTAGCAAAGGCGAAAGCCAATGCCGAGCGCAAGGCAGAGCGCAAAGCGAAGCGCGAAGCCAAGGAAGCACTTGCCGCCGCAAAGAAGATCGCGGTTGCCGAGCGTAAGAAGGAACGCGAAGCGAAGCGCGAAGCCGATGCCAAGGCAAAGGTCATCGCTGACGAAGCGAAGCGCGAAGACAAGGCAGAGAAGGCAAAGGCGGCGAAGGAAGCCGCTGAAGCCAAGGCCAAGGCGAAGGAAGACAAGCGACTCGCTCGCGTTGCCAAGGCAGAAGCCGCCGCCAAAGCGAAGGCAGACGCCAACGAAGCAAAGGCCAAGGCCAATGCTGAGAAGGCAGAGAAGGACGCTTTGACGAAGGCAGAGAAGGAAGCAAAGCGCGAAGAAAAGGCCAAGGCGAAGGCAGAAGCCGCCGCCAAAGCAAAGGCAGACAAGGAAGCCGCAAAGAAGGCGAAGGCAGAAGCCAACGAAGTCGAGGCCAACGAAGTCGAGGCAGAGGAAGCCAAGAGCATCCCGAGCGAAACGGCAGAAGGCAACGGCATGAGCGAAGCCGCAGCAGCCGAAGAAGCCGCCGAGGAATCGACGGAAGAAACGGCGTAAACAACCCCCCCGCCCCGCTCTCATAAGAGGGCAAAGCCCCCCTACTCATTGCGAGTAGGGGGGCTTTTTTTGTTTTGATTCACAGCCAGGCGTTCAGGCGGAGCTACGTTTTTAGGATTTGCTACTACTGCTAATTTACTAGTAGTAACAAATCCTAAATGAGGAGAACCCCTGGATTCCCAGGAGGTCCCCAGAGAGGTTCAAGAATTCTGAATAAATTATTCTAAATCGACTTGCAATGTTGTGGGGTCATGCCATAGTACTATATAATCAAAACAAGGGAAGGGACAATGATCAATTCAACATTCATCTTAGGCGGTAAAGCGATCTTTACCATTAGCAACAACAAAGGGGAGCATCTTACCTTTCGCGTCAACAGTAAGGCAGATCGCAATGACAAGAGCAAAACTGTTTACTTCGCTTCGCTCTTGACAGGTCCAGACAATCTTTCAAGCTATACCTACATGGGATTAGTCAGAGAGGAAGACTTGCGTCTTATCATTACTAAAGGGTCGAAGTTCAATAGCGGCTCAAGGTCTGTCATGGTCTTTCGTTGGGCGATGCAGATCGTTCAAGGCACAACCAATTTGCCCGAAGGATATGACATTCAACATGCGGGTCGTTGCTGTCGTTGCGCTAAAATGCTGACAGATCCTATCTCAATCGAAATTGGCATTGGTCCTGAATGTCGTAAAAAAATGGGAATCGAATGATTATTCTATACATCGACACAGAACAAACCAAAGTCAATTATGCTGACTACCTGGCAATAAAACATAACGGCATGTCCTATGGCTCAACGATTGAGTTCCTAGACGATGAGGCCAAGCAAGCCAAACAAGATCATCAAGCGGTAATGAACGAAATCATGCAATGCGAAGTCTTTGGGTTCTCTAACTCTCTTAACGGCAACAAAGCGCCGACATTAGTCCTTACCGACTTGAGACTGCATGAGGATGGGTTGTTTCAATACTGCAAGCTAATGGCAGAGCATGGTTGTCTTGTTATCAGGGCAGGAGAGTTAGAGAGTCGTAACGTCCCTCTTGAGATGATGAACAAGGTACTACTTCGGTTTATAGGACTAGTAGTAGCAATTCCTAAAAAGGACATTTGGAAGCCCAACTCTGCAACCTTCGTTTGCAATGGGGAGGAATTCGTACAGTTGCCAAGCCTTGACGAGATCAACACAGGCTACAACAAGAAAGAAGAAAAATGGGGAGCATGGTGGAAAAACTATTGGGAGTTTGGCAAGACAAAAGACGAGGCAGTAAATAAACTGCTAAAAGATCTTAGAAAGCGCTTGACAACGCCACAAGTAATGCCATAGTGAAGCATACGTACAAAAAACAAAAGGGAGAATTACAATGACAATCCAATTCGGAACATTAAACATTGAAAACGGCCAAGCTGTCGTTACCAATGAAAGAACTCTAAGCGAGTCTACGATTAGGTCTTGCCCCAACATCATCTTTGACGCCGATCATTACCACGATGGCTCTTGTGACTGTTTTGATATGACCGCTGACCATATGGCAGATTGGGGATACGTTTGGGACGACAACAAAAAACAATGGGGAAGCTAACATTCATCCACTGAATGCGTAGCGTATGCGTACAAATAACTAAGGAAAACAAAATGAAACTTATTCATCCATCCAAACTGACAACGCTTACCGATGAAGAGCAAGCGTACTTCAACGAACTTCAAGCGGGCTATAACGACTATACGTCTTGCCTTGACAGCGAGTACGAAAAGAAGGTTATAACCGCTGTTAAGGCTATTGGTCTTGATGAGTTTGGCGACGATTGCGGTCTGTCTGTTTTCATTACTCATGGTCAAGACCTCCAGGTTTGGCTTGACAAGGGGTATCACATTTATCGTCCTGAGATGGAGGAGATTGCAGAAAACATTGTTGACCGCTTAAAGGTTTGGTTCGGTCTGAACTTTACTAACCGATCAATAGGCGAACGCTCATTAGGCTTCATTGTCGATGAAGAGCAAACATATTATTTTCAAAATCATCGTTAAATTAGCTTGACATTCTCACAAAGCGTGTCATAGTATAGCAACTTAACAAAGCAAAGGGATTATCAAATGAAAACTTACAGATTTTATAGCGACCCAGGACATGGCTGGTTGGCAGTCAAAAGAGATGAACTGATCAGACTTGGGATTCTTGATCAAATCTCAAGTTATTCTTACCAGAGGGGGGAAACCGTTTACCTTGAAGAGGATTGTGACGCTTCAACTTTCATTGCGGCAAAAACCAAGGCGAATGAAGGACTTCAATTCCAAGAAAGTCATACAGACAATTCAAGTCCAATTCGTTCTTACGAATGTTTTTCTAAAAGACCTGCGGTTATCGCTTGACATTCTCACAAAGCGTGTCATAGTATAGCAACTTAACAAAAAGGAGACAATTCAAATGGCAAATCGTAAACGCCGTCAGGCAGTACACACCCAAACCCCTCGCAATGCAGGCGAAACCTGTTACATTTGCAAGGTAGGACTCAACCGAACCTCTCGACTGGTTCTTTTGAACGATACAGTTAAGGTTAAGGTTTGCAAGCCTTGCATAAATCGCAACAGTTTGGTTGTAGTCGGAAAATGATCAACACATCCCGTAGTTCAGTAGGTAGAACAATCGCCTTTTAAGTGATGCGTCCTCGGTTCGAGTCCGAGCGGGATGACCAATAAAACGATAAATTACTAGACTTAGTCTAACGACTAACGACTAGACTTAGTCTAACGACTAGTAGTAGCAAATCCTAAATAACTTGTTCCCTGGGTTTGTTTTCTCAAAACCGCTTGACATATGTTTAACCTATGCTAAGGTATAGGTATTTCACAACTAAATAGGATCCTTCCTAATGTTCAAAGTTTATCATGCAGACCACCCAACGTTCGGGCTTGGAAAAGTCCAGGAATTCCCCAAAGACTGTTGTCGTCCCTGTATCAATCACAACAACCTAACAGTAGTAGGAAAGTAATGAGCAGAAAAGTATATGTTTTGGTCACCACTCGTCTTATCTTTCAAGTAGACGAAGGTGTTGACATTAACGAAGTCTTGGAAAATATGGAATATGATTTTGAGAATACATGCGAGGGGGCGAGTCTTGAAGGCATGGAGATCAAAGATTGGGAGATAACAGACTCAAAATGATATTCAAAGTTTATCATGCAGACCACCCAACGTTCGGGCTTGGAAAAGTCCAGGAATTCCCCAAAGACTTCACTCATGTCGCCAATGTTGATACAAACAATCTTTCTGATGTTTTCCGCTTGACAAATCATATTGATGGGGCATGGTGGGAGAACGAAGGGGTTGAGTTCATTCAACAGAGTCGATCAACTTCTGTTGGCGATGTTGTCGAGCATGACGGCAAATTCTATCGATGCGAGATTTTCGGTTGGACAGAGTTCACAAATAACTAGTAGTAACAAATCCTAAAAAGGAGAACAGGATGTTAATTGAACAAATCAAAACACACTTCCCTATCGAAATGCGTGAAGAAGATTTCTGGGAAGAAGTTTGCATTGACGGGGTATACTATGATTGCAACTGTTTTTCGTTGTCCAGTCGAGATAGGGTAGTACCTGGAAAAACAGTTATGGTCATTGTATATGGAACATATGACCATCCCAATGGACATCGCGAAACTGACACAAGAAAATGGGTAGGAGAATTCATGCTATGAAACGGCGACCAAATAACTAGTAGTAACAAATCCTAAAAAGGGGCAAACGAATGAACATCAAGAAATCATCAAACCACAAACTGGAAACCAAGTTATACCAGTTGATACATGACGGGAAAGAGAAGTCTGTTAAGGCTTGTCACATTAAACGAGAGTTGAGTTTTCGTCAACTTCGATCAATTGTTATTGAGTAAAAAGATGACTGACTATACTTATAAATCCAAGCAAGCCACCAAATGCGCTGTATGCGGCAATCATAAACACACTCCTTTGCGGCGTGACGAGATGGGCGGTTACGTTTGTCTGACTTGCATAGACACAGCATTGGACACCCAAATGGAGATGCTCGCTTTAAGGCGTGCTAATCAATCTCAAAAAGAGCGACTAGAAAAAATTGCTCGACAATTCCACGACATCGCTTATGAGGACTTGACAAAAGCAGAACGCAAAATCGTAATGTACTTGTCACATCAATTAAAACTTGTTGACGGCATTGTAACAAAACGTTAAAAACCGCTTGACATATGTTATTTAATAGAGAGATTTTCACAGCCCTCGGCTCATTATGAGTCGGGGGCTTTTTTGTGCCTATATCCTATCCACTTCTGAGGATACGCAAGAAGCTATCCGCAAGAAGCTATCCACTGAATGCGCCCAGGCGTGGGCGATCCTGGGAGCGTGCATTTAGGAATTGCTACTACTGCTAATTTACTAGTAGTAACACTTCCTAAATCTCCGAAGAGCTGCAACCTGGGTTGCAAAGGTGCTTAACTAAAAAACTTTAATAAATTTTATTAAATCAACTTGAATAGTTAATTACATAGCTTATAGTAATGGTATGAATAAATTTTATTAAATCAACTTGAATAGTTAATTACATAGCTTATAGTAATGGTATGAAAAGAACAACCAAAAAAAATAAGAGATCCATTAACGAAACTGCACTTCGTTGTTTTGCTCTTTCTCATGGCCCTATCAAAACACAAGTTAGTGGGTCAAAGAAAGGTAAGAAAGGATATAGCCGCAAAGACAAATCGTGGAGAAACTTTGATGTCTAAAAAATACAATCATGCATTCGATGTTGCCTTTTCAATCGAGTCCGACAATGACGGAGAAAATGTCACAGCTAAAGAACTGAAGGCAGGATTAGCCAAACGATTGGCAGACCTGTTGGCAAGCGATGATGTTGAAATCATTGAATCTTGCGGCTTACCATACGATACCTACGAGAATGACTAATGAGAACTTTAGCCGCGTTAGAAATTGATCTCGCAAAAGCACGTCATGAGTTTCATGTGTTACGCGAGCGCAATGATAAGGCAACCTGCAATATTCTTTCACAAGAAATGAGCAAGGTTCTCAGACGCATTACCAATCTACATTACAATATCAATCAGCGTAAACAGAAAAATCTCTGATGTCAAACCCACAAGAAATATTAACAAGAATTAAAGATGCTAACGAGCCTGAGGATTCTTCAAATCTCGTTCCGCTCTACTGCGTCGTTTTTCTATTTCTCATCATTGCTGTATTGATTCTTATTGTATAATAGCAGTAAGCTAGAGTAAACCCCTAATACCTGGCTCAAGCCCTTTGGTCAACCCAAAGGGCTTTTTTATTCGTTGCCAAGGATATCATGTTGTTGAACATTGCTGTTCAGCATGCAGCCAAAGAAGGATACGAGATCTTGGCGATGAAGCCCTCGGCCATAAACATGTTCGGTTTCGGTTTTCTTCTACGATCCGCGCTTCAGTTTCGTCTAACCGACAAGTCAGATCATGAAAAACCCCTTCCTTTTGGAGCGAGGGGTTTTTTGTTGCCATACGTCCCAGGGAACGGCGGAGCTATATTTAGGAAATGCTACTACTGCTAATTTACTAGTAGTAGCAAATCCTAAAAACCTGAATAACCCAGGAGGCCAGACAAGAAGCCCAGAACTCCCTGGAATTCTGTAAAAAAAGTTCAAGAAGTCGTTTGACATCTAAGAAACTTGTGCCATAGTAAAGGTAACAATAAAAGCAAACAGGGAGGGAACATGATCATCAAAATTGACGACATCATCGCCTACGAAAATGGCGACATGACAGAGGAAGAGACAATAACATTCTTTCAAGGACTCATTGATAATGGAATCGCTTGGACGCTTCAAGGACATTACGGAAGAATTGCAATGGCTCTGATCGAGTCGGGACATTGCCAACCAAAAAAAGTTCAAGAAGTCACTTGACATTTAAGAAACTTGTGCCATAGTAAGGACGTAACAAAAGAACTACGCACTGAATGCGCACACATGTAGTAACAAAAGGGAGAAATAATGTCATCTAATAAAAATACAATTTGTCCTAGCTTCGGCTCACCATCAGCTTGGCCTCATCCGTTGGATCAAGTTCCAGTTGGGGATCAAGTTCCAGTTGGTCAATCAAAATTCATCATTGACCATTACACCTACGATTACAAGAAAACTCTTCGCGCTCTTAATCGGCTCAAGGGTACAACAGCAGAGTTTAATGGCGAATATCGTCATGGTTCCGAATGTTGTCAAATACTAGTCACAACTGACAAGACCGAAGAACAACTAGACCATTGGCTTTGGTCTCACAAAAATGTTGGCGATTACATCGGAGTCGTCGCCGTTTAACAAAAAGAGAATCATAATGAATATTATCGCAGAAATCAATTTGAATGGAGAAGGTTTCATTGACGGATATGGTAGATTAACCTCTCATATTTCAGGTCATAAACCAATTACAGCGGCAGAAGCAATACAACGCGCTGAGTATGCGAGAAAGCAATCAGCCCAATGGATTGAGGCGGCAGAGAATATGGAAAGATTAGCAGAATCTGTTATTTTTTCATAGAGCCGCTTGACATAAATCTAATCGATGCTACTATAAACTATCCACTGAATGCGCACACCTCACGTTAGGAGTAGAACTTTTTATGATTATCGCAATCTGTCCCCATTGCCCAAAAAATCAGTTCGAAGTTGGAGCCGATTCCATTGAGGACGCAGAAGGCGCAACTATCGATTGCCCTTACTGCGAATCTGTTCTTATCTTCATCGAAGGGAAGCCTGTTGACTTCCATGCCTATATGAACAGTCAGGATGACCGCTGGCCTACTGATGGTCAGGGTACTGCCTCTATGTGCATTGACGAGTAGAACTTTTTATGGATGATTCAGCTATCATGTGCGGAGAACATCAGTATCGTACTCAATATAGTTGCATAACTTATTCCTATATGGATAACGACAAAATACATATTGATAGAGTCTATACTGATTCCAAACATAGAGGACAAGGACACTTTAAGCAGGCTGTAGCAGGTTTTCTAAGAGATATTAAGTCCTCAGCCGTAACAGCGTCTGTCCTCCCCGACAGATTGCCAAATGGGGAATATAACTATCAACTTGAAAACGCAATCGTTCGTACCTTGAAAAGTTTTGGGTTTGTTCATGAAATTTTCGAGGAAGAGAAATACTATTTAATTTTTCATAGAACCGTTTGACATTCTCACAATTCATACCATAGTAAGGGCATGGAAAAGAAAAAACTAATCGGACAAGGATCGTTTACAAACGCATACCTCATGCCTAATGGCAAAGTCCTTCTCATCTCTTGCTGTCAAATTAAAGAGTGTATGGCATTCGGTTGGTTCCCTGATTCCCCTTTGTTCCCAATACTAGAACCAATAGGATTGGACAAAGAAGACTTTCGACGATATGAAATGGAGTATTACCCACACGTCAGTAGCCTAAAAAACAATCTTGACCCTGATCAATGGCAAATTTACAAAGACCTACGATCATTAGAAATAACAGGTCGAATAAGTAAGAATGATTCTTTATTTGAATGGCACAAGCAATTCGACAAATTAGAGAACAAAGAGTTGCGCGAGACAATGAAAGGGGCATTAGATGCTTGTTCTAATTATGGCACAGACATCGCGTTTGAAATCTCACCAAGAAATGTAAAAGTAAAAAACGGAAAGCTAATTCTCTTAGATTGCTTCTATCAACTAACGAGACTAAAGAAAGTACATAAGTCTAACGACTAGTAGTAGCAAATCCTAAATCCACAGTACCTCCTAGTTTACTAGGGGGTTTTTTTATGCACTGAATGCGTGCGTATGCGTGCCCCTGGATGTTCAGGTATTTAGGATTTGCTACTACTGATAATTTACTAGTAGTAGCAATTCCTAAATCAGGAGAATTCCTGGTTTCCCAGGAGGAGTCCTGACCTCCAAAATAAAAAAACGATTAAATTATATTAAATCGACTTGCATCTATCTGAAGCGATGATAGAGTGATTTAAGCGAGGGGTACTCGCGGGATAATAAACTAAAACAAGGGATTCAGCATGAAAACCAAAGAGGAAAAAGGCAAAGCAATCAAAAACGGAAGAATGCGGAGCATTCAGAAGATTGCAGTAAAGATCGCACGAAGCGAAGGTTGTGACATGCCAGTTGCAATGATCTCCGCTCGAAAGCAGTACAATGGTGCGATTCAGTCCAAAGCGAAGGCGACACGAGTGAAGAACAGAAAAGCTCGGCTTGAAGCGCTTCAAGCGACTCAAAAGAAAACTCAAGAGAAAACTCAAGAGAAAACTCAAGAGAAGAAAGAGAGTCAATCCCTGCTTTTCATTGCAGACCATCCCGCCAAAAAAATGATCTATCAAACCCTTATCCATGAGGCGACAACTCTTGACGGACCATTACACGCCATCACCATGCCCTCGGAAAATACCGAGTTCGAGAAGCGCCTACACAAGCAAGGCGCAAAGTTGACCTTCATTGAGAAGGATGCAACCATCGCCAAAAAGATTCGCAGGAACTTTAACAAGGTTCCTCATACGTTGGTCACTGGCACCTTCCCGAACAAAACCAAAGCTGTGCGTTCAGAATACGCAATGGCGAACTTCATTTGGCTCGACTTCATGGGCCGTTTTTTGCCTCGTTATCAAGACGAAATCGGCAAGCTCATGCAAGACAGCATTCGAGAAGATATGGTTTTCGCCATTACCATCGGTCAGCGAGGCAATACAGGCGTTGGCAACTTCAACCAAATTAACCATCTGTTAACGGGAGTTTTTACCAACTTCGGGTGGAAAGAGTCTCACTTCTCCTTCGTCAGATACAAGAGTAGCAAAGGCAGTCCAATGACCTGCCTCATCTATCGCCTTACCAAAGACGCCAACATCGGCAAGGCCAAAAACTACAACCCAAAGCTCGAAGAAAAGAAGAAGGAATATAACGATCTTCTTTACCAGTTGCGACAACTGCAACAAGAGATGGAGAAGCTGAAGTCAGAAGTAATTTGGCAATCGACGAATCGTTTGTCGATCTGTTAAAAAGTAAACAACTCCTAAGCGTTTGGTGCAATTGCAACAAGAGATGGAGAAGCTGAAGGGTTAATCCCAACCCCCAAACCAATCAAAAACCCCTGCTGAGAAATTGGCAGGGGTTTTTGTTTTTCAGGAAGAACGCGGAAGACCTGGGCAGCTCGAGGCAGATTTAGGATTTGCTACTACTGCTAATTTACTAGTAGTAACACTTCCTAAAACGCTGGGGACCTGGATTTACAGGAGGAACTCCTTCAAAAACCTTTCTAAAAATCATTAAAAAAGCACTTGACATCTTCAAAACCTATGCCATAGTAATAGGCAAAGGGAGAATAAAAATGAAAACATTAGTAATACATCCAACCGACAAGTCAACTACTTTTCTCTGTCCTATCTATGGACAGATCGAAGACGCAACAATCGTCAACTCTTGCGAGGATCGCCATGAACTTCGGGAACTCGTTGCAACCCACGATCAGATCCTAATGATGGGACATGGCTCCCCTGAAGGTCTTTGGGGTCGAGGTCAGTTTGGCAGAAGTATTGACCATTTCAATGATAAGCCTATTGTCAGAAGTAATTTGGCAATTGACGAATCGTTTGTCGATCTGTTAAAAAGTAAACAACTCCTAAGCGTTTGGTGCAATGCTGACGACTTCATTAACCCAAACAAATTGAGCGGATTCTTTACTGGCATGTTCATCAGCGAAGTTTCAGAGGCTTACTTTTTCAAAATCAAAACCAATCAAGCAACCGTAGACGAGTCCAATGACCTGTTCGCCAAGCTCGTCGGGGAGTCCATCAATCAAGGGCTGAACGCCTCATACTGCTACGTCCTTGAGGAATACGGCAAACTTGCTGAAAACAATCCTGTTGCCGATTACAATTGGCGAAGACTCTACTACTATCCTAACTAGTAGTAACAAATCCTAAAGAGGACATCATGAGACATCAAGATTTTACAAAAATCATCGCCAAAGGCGTCTACTTCTATGACGACTACGGCAACAACTGCGCCTTCTGCAATGGGGGCGAAGATTATCAGTACAGCTCTGATAAGGATAAATTCATCCATGAAGATGACTGCATAACCTTAAAGGCGAAAGCGCTCCTTAAAGAGAATCGCAACACCTTAAAGGCGAAAGCGCTCCTTAAAGAGAATCGCAACAAATCCTGTTAAGTCCCTTACCCTAATAGAACTGAAGAACCCCTACTGAGAAATTGGTAGGGGTTTCTTTTTGCCTACCCACTGAATGCGTATGCGGATATGCATGCGCGATCCTTACACTGAATGCGCATACGCCCAGGCGTGCGAGGAGGATTTTTAGGAATTGCTACTACTGCTAATTTACTAGTAGTAACAAATCCTAAATACTTCAGGAGGACTCCTGGATCGCCCAGCTCCCCAGCTCCCCAACTCCTACCCACTGAATGCGTATGCGCTACGCACGCATGTGTAAAATTATTTCATTTATCGTTTGACATCTGAACAAATGATGCCATAGTATAAGCATAACCAAAAGGGAGACATCATGAGTAAAGAAGACGAAGCAAAGATCGAACTGGCAAGACTCCTTGCAAAAGGCGCTGACAACGTAACACAAGAAGAAAGCCAACGTCTCAACGATTTAATCATTGACGCCATACTAAAAGGCAACTAATGTACCTCTACAAAACAATCCAACTCGACAACGATCTTGAAATCAGCAAAGCATGGTATCAGTTCGGCGGCGGAGAACTGAAAGCCAACAAAGACGGCTTAACAATGGAACAAATACAAGACGCCGACAAAATCGAAGTTTGGGCAACATCATTCAACGATGAAGGCCCCGACTATTGCGAATTTCGCCTCATGAAAAAAGATCAAGTTATTTCGTCAAAACGAGTTGACGGTTACTAAATCAATGCTACTGTAAGGGTATGAACAAAAGGGAAAAAATCATAGCAGAACTTAAAGTCGTTGCAAGAGCAGGCAAAATGGCTGAACAGTTCAACCACTTCAATGACGTTGAGCCTGTCGAACTAGAGGCAGTTATCAACAAAATCGCAGACAGAATATTAATAATCACCGAGGAAAAAAAATGAGACATCCAAGCTGTCAGACAAGAAGCTATTCAAGCAAAAGCACTGGCATGGCCGCAAGGTCAAAAGCCCACAACGAAGTTCTGCGTAATGGCGGAACAAAACGCCAAGCAGTCGGCGCTTACGTTGCAGGCAATGTTCATGCTACCGAAAACGCCAAAGGAGTCGGTAACCTCTAAATCACCCCATGCCTCCCAAGGCAACCCCATGCCTCCCAAGGCAACCCCATGCTTGTCCCCGCAAGCAACCCCACGCCGAGCAATCGGCAACCCCACGCCATGTTCCCGCATGGCAAATAGCGAGGGCCACCCCTCCCTCGCTCAAAACCTATGGTAACCCCTTTTCCCTGCCAAAGGTTTTCGCCCCTCAGTTAAATGAGGGGTTTTTTTGTGCCCACCATCATTTTACTAGTAGTAGCAAATCCTAAATGAAGTCTCGATGAACTTCGGATTTAAATGATTTAAATGATTTAAATGATTTTACTAGTAGTAGCAAATCCTAAAAAATAGTTCGAGCTGCGTCAATCCAAATCCATAATATTTTTGGAGATATTTTTCGCTCGCAAAACATTTAGGAATTGTTACTACTGCTAAATCACTAGTAGTAGCAAATCCTAAATGTGAATTCCTGGCGAGCTGCCGCTGCCGCTGCCGAAACCATCTAAAAAACTTTACAAGATCGCTTGACTTACCCCTAAACTATGCTATTTTATAGGTAGGTAAACAAGGGGTTTACCACAAGCGAAACGGGAGAAAAGAGCATGACAATCGAAGAAATCAAAGCCGCAA
>Ga0307376_10002915_pt1 | contig 16264 bp, 9 predicted proteins | sample TR2MG_FD_202536 | JGI IMG/M metagenome (GOLD analysis project Ga0307376, IMG submission 202536) | Soil microbial communities from Risofladan, Vaasa, Finland - TR-2 | ecosystem: Environmental > Terrestrial > Soil > Coastal area > Acid sulfate soil | place: Finland: Risofladan, Vaasa | collected...
AAAGTGCTGAAAAGGTAACAATTCTCCCCTCGGAAAGATTGGTTTTTCAGGACGGGAACATGAGCATGTCGGTTACCGATCCGGAAAAGTATAATGCATGGACCGAAGGCAAACTTGTTTTCAGGGGTGATCCTATGGTTGAAGTGGCCCGTCGTATTGAACGATGGTACAATGTGAAGGTTGAACTGGCCGATAAAGAGCTTGAGAAATATTCTTTCCGGGCAACTTTTGAAGATGATAAACTGGAAGATGTTATACGGTTTTTATGCATGACTTCTCCTATCAGATGTCAAACTACCCCACGCAAGCTTTTGGACGATGGAACCTATGAAAAAGAAAAAGTTAGAATCTATCTAAAAAATGATAATATCAACTCTCTAAAACTAAGAAGCCTATGAAAACAAAAAAAAGGAAACCGCGTCAACGATTTCCTTAAAAAACATTCTTTCGATATTTTTTAACTTAAAAACTTACAAATCTATGAAAAAAAACAAACCTTTCGGGGAATTGTTTTATCGTTCTCTGAAAAAAACCTTACTAACCATGCGTATTGCTATAATTCTTATGATTTTAGGAATCCTGCAAGTCAACGCTAAAGAAGTCTACTCGCAGAATACGAGACTTTCTCTTAATTTTTCAGATGCTGAACTTGTCAAAGTACTTGACAAAATTGAGAATGAAAGCGAATTTTTCTTCCTCTACAATGAAAAGCTGCTCGACACCGAACGTAAAGTCAACATCACTGAAAAAGACCAATTGATTAGTTCAATTTTGGATAATCTATTTGTCGGTACCGATGTAAAGTATACTATCATTGACCGCAAGATCATTCTTGCTCCGGATTATTTGTCAGAGGTGGTATCTCAACAGCAAAACCAAGTATCTGGGACAGTTACTGATAAAAATGGTCCTATACCAGGTGTAAACGTAGTTGTTACCGGAACAACGACAGGAGCAATGACAGATCTGAACGGCAAATATACTATAACTATATCACCTGATGCCAAGAGCCTTACATTTACATTTATTGGTATGCAGCCTCAGGTAATTAGTATCGGTACCTTAACCAAAATCGATGTAACTATGGCTGAATCAGCAATTGGACTTAGTGAAGTAGTAGTGATCGGCTACGGTAGTATTGCTAAAAAGGATATTACAGGATCAGTAGGTTCTATAAAGTTTGATCAAGGACTAAGTAGTCTTCCTGTTGTTGATTTTGGTCAGGCAATGTCTGGAAAAATTGCAGGTGTACAAGTTATTAATGGGAGTGGTCGCCCTGGAACTTCATCATCAGTCCAGATACGTGGAATGAATTCCATTTCTGCAGGTAGTGCGCCATTGATAGTTATTGATGGGATTCAATTACCAGGCTATGATCTAAATTCCATAAATAGCTCTGACATCGAATCGATTGAAATATTAAAAGATGCTGCATCTTCATCTATTTATGGGTCACGCGGAGCAAATGGGGTAATTCTGGTGACAACAAAATCCGGTAAAAGTGGAAAACCAATTCTTCAGTTAAATTATACTTATAGTGTACAAGAAGTTATACGAAAGATGGATGTTATGAATGCCCCTGAATATGCCCAGGCATCCATTGATGCCGCTCAAAACGGATGGATTAAAACGGGAGGTGATCCAAATGCACCAAACACCATTGCAGCCAGAGGTAACTATATTTACACTTGGCCAACTGCATTGGAGCATCCAGAGACATTAGCTAACACAGATTGGCAAGATTTGGTATTAAGAATAGCACCAATGCATAAAATTGATTTGAGGGCATCAGGCGGTGACGATAAAACTAATTACAGTATTTCGGCTGGTTATGTGAATCAAGAAGGTATAGTTATTACTTCTGACTATCAAAAGTACACATTGAACCTGAATGCAGACACAAAAATTAATAATTTTATAAGCGTTGGGGGTATGATAAATTTTCTTTATGACCATGAGAATCAACCATTTAATAGAATTGTTGAGTGGGCTGTTCAATATCCTTCAATATATCCGGTTTATGGAAACAATGGATATTTAGGTGGACCAAATACTGTTGATGGATTTGAAAATTATTATGCAGTTCTCTTTCGTCCGGTAAATGGACATCCATTATATAAGATTAATGATGATATTCAGCATCAGCGGTTTACCACGATAGGTAACCTTTTTGCCAAATTTAAACTATATGATGGCTTGAATTTCAGAACTTCATTTAATGGTTTTTTAAATCGCCTTGATGATACAAACTATGCTGCCGGTGATCATGGTATGGGTGATACATATAAAACGACTGTTAGTTTTGTTTCGAACATGAATCGTACTTTAAATTATACGTGGGATAATTTATTGACTTATGATAAAATAATTAAAGGGCATACTTTTAATATGATGATTGGATATGAGTATAATCATCGTGATTTTTATATGCTTAGTGCTCAGCGTAGAGACTACAATAATGATGATATCCATTATCTGGAAGCAGGAAAAACAATATATGCTGCGGATGATGATGCATCTCAAACTAATTTAATTTCATATTTGAGCCGATTGAACTATAGCTATCTTGGCAAATATATATTATCTGCTTCTTTCAGAAGAGATGGATCTTCAAGATTTGGCCCAAATAATAAATGGGGAAATTTTCCTTCTTTTTCCGCTGCATGGAGAGTCTCAGATGAATCATTTATGAAAACTTTACCGGCGATTAGTAACCTTAAGGTCAGAGCTAGTTATGGTTTTACCGGAAATGATAATTTTGCTGATTACATTTGGGTTAGCCAAATGACACTTGCAAAAGTCGCTATTGGTAATACACTCGCAAATTCTTATTATCCTTCGAGCATTGAGAATCCAAATTTGGAGTGGGAGCGTACAAAACAATTAAACCTAGGATTAGATTTGGGACTGTTTGATAATAGAATAATCTTAGATGGAAATATTTACAGGTCAATTTCAGATGGCCTTTTACTTGCTGTCCCTGTACCAGCCTCAAGCGGTTTTACAAGTGCTTTTACAAATACTGGAGAAGTTAAAAACAATGGTATTGAATTAGGCTTAACCACACGTAATCTTATTACAAAATTGAAATGGCAAACACAGTTAAATTTTGCAGTTAATCGTAACGAAGTAACGAAACTCGGTAAAGATAATGCTCCAATGATTTATAGTCTTGGTACTGCCGGAGGAATGCAAAAAATAAATAAAGTAGGTGAGGCTATGTTTGGTTTTTATGGTTATCAGTATGATGGTGTATATATGAACCAGGCAGAAATTGATGCTGATCCCGCTCATTATGCAAGTGCCACACCAGGCGATGGCAGGTACAAAGATGTTAATGGTGATGGCGTATTAAACTCTAGTGACAGGACAATTATAGGTAATTATCAACCGGATTTTACTTTTGGGTTAACAAATAGCTTTACCTATGGAAATTTTGACTTTAGTTTTATGATCCAGGGAGTAGTTGGAGGTACTATTTATGACGATGATGCTCATAGATCCATGCTTTATCACGAAGGTCGAAATTACTTGGCAGAAATTAATAACAGGTGGCGTTCGGAGGAAGATCCAGGTGATGGTTATCACTATAAGCTTTCAACGAAAATTGATGGTTATGAAAAAACAGTCTCAAGTTATTGGCTTGAAGATGGAACTTATTACCGATTAAAAGATGTTACAATTGGTTATAGCTTGCCTAAAATAATCTCTTCTAAAATAGGAGTGTCAAACGCAAGAGTTTTTTTTAACGGAGCTAACTTGTTAACTATATCCAATTCACGAGTTTTTGATCCTGAGAACTTTCAAAATAACTCTGCCTCAAACTCATTATACTTTGGTGTAGGCGGTGGTCAAAATACTTATCCATCAGCAAAAATATATTCTTTTGGTATTAATGTTGAATTTTAATAATAATTAAAAATGAATAAATATATTTATATAACAATTATAATTGCATTGTCTGTTCTTATGGGATGTAATGACAAACTAGAATTATATCCTTTAACCAAGACAACAGAAGGAACTTTCTACCAGAATGAGGTCCAAATTCAGCAAGCTCTTGATGATATTTATAGGCAATTGGGAAATTATTATAATGCTAACCAAATACCTGATTTATTTGAACAATATTCTGACAATACTCTCATTATATTGCGTACAGGTGCAGATAATTATAGAGAGCAGATTACAGATTTTTTTATTCAGACAGATAATGGTATTATTAATTCTGCATGGGAAAACGGCTACGGTTCTATCTATATTTGTAACAATGTTTTGTATCAAATAGAGAATACAACAGTTAAGATTGAAGAATCTAAATTAAATTTAATGAAAGCACAGGCTATGCTTGTTCGTTCATTAATTTATTTTAACATGGTTCGGGCATGGGGAGCCATTCCTTACATTGACAAAAAGATTACACCCATGGAATCTTATGACTATCTGCGGGTTGAACCGGATATCATTTATCAGAAACTCATCGCTGATCTCACCTTTTGCAAACAGGTTTTGCCCGGTTCATACACAGGAACAGATGTTGGGCGTGTTACAAAATACGGAGCTGCCGCCATCCTGACAAAAATTTATCTTACTTTAGGAGATAATAACAATGCTAAGGCAGAGTTGGAGTTTATAATAAGTAGCAACCTGTTTTCGCTTGATTCAAATAATGATGGGGAAGTCAATATCAACGATTATCTCTATATTTTTGCGCCATTGACTAAAAATTGTAAATCCTCAATTTTGGAAGCCCAATACAAGGCTGGAGAAAATGCAATGAATACGCGCCATCAACAAGCTTATACACCATTTTATTGGGATTTTCACCTTCCTGATCAAACAATTACTTTTCGTGGGGATGGATCTAATACACCTACAACAGATTTAGAAAATGAATTTGAACCAAACGACCCAAGATTAAATACTAGTATTGTTCCTGGCTACACCATCATCGGTACTGCGAATTTTGTCGAATATCCTTATACGAATAAATTTTACGACCCAAACTGGCAATATGAGGGGCAAAACTTCGAAATAATTCGTTATGCTGACATATTGTTAATGTATTCAGAAGTGACTAATGATCCTCAGTATTTAAATATGGTAAGGGCCAGGGTCGGAATGTCAGCTTACGGAACTGTTGAATATCCTTCAGCCAAATATCCAACACTGGCATTGGCAATAGAGCATGAACGTAGAATTGAATTATGTTTTGAGTATCATCGCTTTTTTGATCTGGTAAGGACTGGCCGTTCCATTGAAGTAATGAGAGCAAAAGGGTATGATATTAATGAAAATAAGCTTTTGTTCCCTATTCCTTTACATGCTAAGGATGTTAATCCCGGACTAAGTCAAAATCCAGGTTACAATTGATGCTCCAAGAAATTACATATGGCATCTAATAGGAAGAATTTCTTACTATTAGATGCCATTAATATCTTTTTTAAGATAAAACAATGCAGAAAGAATTAAAAAATAACTTAATAATTTTTGTAGGGGGTAGTTTGCTTTTTTGTTCAAGTCTTAAAGCAAGCGAGAAACCCAATTTCGTATTTATTATAGCCGATGATGTTAGCTGGAACGACATTGGATGTTATGGGAATAATCAGGTTAAAACACCTAATATAGACCGGCTGGCCCGGGAAGGATTGCTTTTCACGAATGCTTTTCTGACTGCCAGTTCATGTAGTCCAAGCCGGTGTAGTATAATATCCGGAAAATATCCACATTCCAACGGAGCTGCCGAATTGCATACACCATTACCTGAAAATGAGATCCCCTTCCCACTTTTACTGAAAGGAAAAAACTATTACACGGCTCATGCCGGAAAATGGCACATGGGCCCTGCTGTACACAGAGCTTTTGACCGTTACACAGATAATAATGGTTATGATAATGGCGATGGCGGCGAAAACAACTGGATTCGTTTCCTTAAAGAGAGACCGAAAGAGAAGCCATTCTTCTTCTGGTTGGCCTCTTATGATGCTCACCGCCCCTGGGGTGCAGATACTTTTAAAATTACTCATGATCCGTCAAAAATGAATCTGCCCCCATATTTTGCAGATACTCCGGAAACGCGCCAGGATTTGGCTTCCTACTATAACGAAATTGCCCGTTTTGATTTTTATGTCGGCAAAGTCAGGGAAGAATTGGAGAATCAAGGCGTTCTTGAAAATACCGTGATCATTATTATGGCAGATAATGGCAGACCATTTCCAAGATGTAAAACAAGGGTATATGATAGCGGCATGAAAACCCCTTTTATTGTCTATTGGCCGGAAGGGATTCGAAGCAAGGGGACCCAGACAGAAAGCCTTATCAATTCCATAGATATTGCACCAACCATATTAGAACTGGCTGGTATTATACCTCCTGATCAATACCAGGGTAATAGTTTTATACCAATATTAAAAAATCCATCATCAGAAATCTGGACTACAATTTTTTCCGAACACAACTGGCATGATTATGAAGCTCATGAACGCATGATCAGAACAAAAGATTTTTTATATGTTTTGAATGCCAGACCCAATCTGGCTAATTGCGGACCCGCTGATTCAAAATCTTCACCTACTCAACATTCATTAAACCAGGTCAGAAATGCAGGATTGTTATCACCTGCTCAGGCCGACGTATTTATTGTTCCGCGTCCGGCTGAGGAACTATTCGATGTTAGGAATGATCCTGAACAATTGTTGAACCTGGCTTCAATGCTCGAATACCAGGAACAATTGCAAGAAATGAGAAGATTGCTGAACAACTGGCAATTTAATACAGGAGATTCAACACCTGATGACCTGACCCCTGACTGGTATGACCGGGAAACAGGAAAACCCCTGAAAATAGAACGACACAGGGGAACAATGCCGGGAACCTGCATATTTCATTAAAAATGAGAATAATAGTTTTTTCCAGAATAAAAATAAACACAATGAAAAAAATATCCTTTGGGATAGGAATGCTCTCACTCATTTCACTTCCAGCTATCAGTCATCAGCAGGAAGAAATTCAGGAATTACCCAATATCCTCTGGATAAATTGCGAAGATGTAAGTTTAAATTGGGGATGTTACGGTGATAGGTTTGCGACAACACCCAATATCGATAAATTAGCAGATCATGGGGTAGTTTTTGATCAGGCATTTGCTCCTGCACCGATTTGCACTCCTTCACGCAGTACTTTAATAACCGGCGTTTATGCCACTTCTTTAGGAACCCAACATTTACGAAGTTCTGTAAAACGACCTGATTTTCTAAAAGCTTTGCCGGAAGTGTTGTCTGCAAATGGATATTTTACCTCAAACAATGGCAAAACTGACTATAATTTTGACCCAAAAGGCATCTGGGAATACTGGCAAGAGGACAAAGCTCCATGGAGAAATCGAAAAGAAGGGCAACCTTTTTTCAGCATGTTTGTATATGGGATGACACACGAAGGCAGTGTCAACCATGTGGAGCAATGGGTGCGGAATACGAAAGACCTTCCTCCTGAACTTTTCCACAAACCAGAAAAAGTTTCATTGCCGCCATACTATCCAGATACTCCAGAGATGCGCAAAATATGGGCGCATTATTACGATAATATTACCGTCTTTGATAGGGTTGTGGGAACCATTGTTGAAAATCTTAAGGCTGATGGTTTATTGGATAATACTATCATTTTTGTATTTTCTGACCATGGTGCAGGGTTACCGCGGTACAAACGCTGGCTTTATGACACAGGGATTCACGTTCCGGTAGTGGCCTATATACCAGATAAATATAGGCGTTTGGTAGAATTTGAAATTGGGTTGCATACCAAACAGATTGTGAATTTTGCTGATTTTTCGCCAACAGTCTTGTCTCTTGCTGGTATTGATATTCCAAAATATATGGGAGGTCGTCCTTTTATGGGTCAGCAAATTGCAGAGCCACGTAAATTCACAATTGGAACACGTAGTCGTGCCGATAATATGTACGATATGTCAATGGCTATCCGAACTGATAAATATATTTATATCCGTCATTACCATCCCCACATACCATACATTCAACCTGGGATAATTTTTTCTTCCGAAAAGGAAAGCCTTGCCGAGTTTCATCGTTTAAAGGCTGAAGGAAAACTGAATGCGCTTCAAATGAAAATGTATCAACCAAAAGGTGTTGAAGAATTATATGATTTAGAGAATGATCCAAATGAATTGAATAATCTGGCCGGAGATAAGAATTATAGCCAATTGATTGCAAGTTTTCTGGAGCAATTGCACAAGTGGGCTATCAAACACAAAAGTACAGATTTTATGCATGAGGCTGAATATATGAACCTTTCTATGGGATCATCCCCTTATGAGTTTGCACATTCAGAAAAATATCAGATTGAACGATTAGTGGCTGCAGCTGAAATGGTCGGTCGCGCCGGATTGGAAGAATCAAAGGCTTTATTGAAAGATGAAAACCCGGGTGTCCGCTACTGGGGGCTTATTGCCATACAAGCTCTTGGCGATGAAGCAGCAAAAGTGACTGTTGATTTAAAAAAATTGTTATATGATGAGTCTCCCACTGTGCAAATTACTACAGCCAAAACCTTATGTGATTTAGGCGAATGCAAGGAAGCGCTTTCAGTGCTAGGTAAAAACCTTCAGGATGAACGCCCTTGGGTTGCCCTTTATGCCGCCAGGTCAGCCGAGCTGATCGGGGCAAAAGCCAAACCGTTGGTGCCAATCATGTTAAATGTATTGGAGGCAAATAAAAAGAAACCAGGACAGTATAGCGTCCACCCAGTATACAAAAATTATGATTTTGCTGCCTTTACCATATGGTCGCTGGAAGCAGCATTGCATAATTGTGTCGAAGAGATAGAAATTACCGAGCAATAAGGTAAAAAGATGAGGTTATTTTGCCACATAATGGGGGAACATTTCAATTCAATACAAGTTAAAAATCCGTAATATTCACAGGCAACTGGTTTCTTAGCTACCTTTAATATTCAACAATAATTCGATAAATAACCATGAAACATCACTTATTTATTTGAGCCAGAAAGAGGATAATCTAAATATTAGTTTTCATTTTATAACATTTTCCCCGATTAATTAAAACAATTTAACCAATGAAATTTAAAACTATTAAACACTGCACTGTAATGGGATTGGCTATGGTCCCAAGTTTTGCAACTACAACCTGTAAGGCACAAATTCCAGACAAATTACCTAATATTCTCTGGATAGTCAGCGAGGATAACAGTGCCTATTTTACAGGTTGCTACGGTAACTCATTTGCCACTACCCCGAATATTGATAAATTGGCCGGCGAAGGGTTTTTGTATACTCATGCTTACTGTACCAATGCAGTTTCTTCTCCGTCAAGAAATACAATTATTACCGGTGCATATGCTTCTTCGAATGGCAATGAAAATATGAGAAGTAATTATGCCAAATCGGATCTGGTGCATACTTACCCGGAGTATTTACGAAAGGCCGGGTATTATTGCACTAACAATTTCAAAACCGATTACAATACTGACAGCATTGACCCCAATGCCATTTGGGATGAAAGCAGCAGTAAGGCACATTACAAAAACCGCCCGATTGGGAAACCTTTCTTTGCAGTATTCAATTCCATGATAAGCCATGAAAGCAGTATTCATCATTCAATACCCACTGCAAAGTTACGGCATGATCCTGCAAAGGTTGATTTGCCACCTTATCATCCCGACACTCCTGATATGAGGCATGACTGGGCTCAGTATTATGATAAGATTGAAGATATGGACACATGGGTTGGAGCATTGTTAAAGGAGCTTGACGAGAGCGGGCAGGCTGATAATACCATAGTGATGTATTATGGTGATAACGGGGGAATACTGGCAAGAAGCAAACGCTTTGTGTATGAGACAGGAACTCAGATCCCATTTATTATCAGGATACCTGAGAAATACAAATACCTGTTTCCGACAAAAAAACCAGGGGATAAAGTTGACCGTATAATCAATTTTGTTGATCTGGCACCAACTCTTCTAAGCATTACAGGAATTCCAATCCCTGATTACATGCAGGGAGATGCCTTTTTAGGCGCTCAAAAAACAAAAAATCCGGAATATACTTATATGTCACGTCAGCGTATGGATGAACGCTATGATCTTGTAAGGGCTGTAAGAGACAAGGAATATCGTTATATAAGAAACTATATGCCATTCAGAATTACGATGCAGCATGTCGATTACATGTTCAATGCTCCTTCAGCCCAATCATGGGAGGACGCATATAAAGCAGGCAAGACAAATGCCTTGCAGAGCAGAGATTTTCATACAAAACCTGTAGAAGAACTTTACGATACTGAAAAAGATCCGTGGGAAATCAACAATCTGGCTGGTGATCCAAAATATAAAGCAGTACTGGAGAGAATGCGAAATGCAGAAACAGCCTGGATGAGAAAAATTAAGGATGTTGGACTGATTCCGGAGACAGAGTATAGTGTTTTTTCAGGAAATAAGTCGATGTATGATTATATGCGTTCATCTGCATGTCCGTTTGAAGAATTGATGAAAGCATCGGATCTAGCTACTTTAGGAGGGCCAAAGGATCTTGGTACCTTTATTGGTTATCTGAAAAGTGATAACAGTGCTATACGTTACTGGGGAGCAACAGGGATTCTGATACTTAAGGATGCCGCAAAACCTGCAATTCCTGCATTAAATGAGGCAGCGTATGATAAATCAGGATCAGTAGCCACGCTTGCTGCTGAAGCATTATATGGCTTAGGGGAAAAAGAAAAAGCAAGGCGTGCATATATTAAATTGCTGAATGATACAATTTCGTATAACATGACAGCCAGAAATTTTGCGTTGAACAGCATTGATGCCATTAATGACGAAAGTCCCGAAATTATTGCTGCCATACAAAAATTATATAAAGACCAGGGTGGTCCGGTGCAGGGATTTGCCAAATATAATATATATGATGTGCTTATGGCAGAATACTTGTTGAAGAAATGGGGTGTGAATTAGATAATGCCAATATTCTATTTTTATTACTCTATCTCTTAGTTTTTGGTTAGGGTAGATTAACTATTAATTCAATCTGTAGGATTAATAAGACATTTGAATAGGTGCTCCAAAGTGAGCATCCATTTTTAACCGAGAAGTATTATGAGGAAAATAAGTCGTCAAGAGATATTTATACTGAAAACAGCATCAAAAAAAAGTAGTTTTTAGTGGTGCCCATAAGTGATGTTTTAGCAAAAAAAAATCAAAATCATGGAAAAGGAAAAGAAAGAAGACATTCAAAGTTTAACCCGCAGAAAATTTATTGCAGATGGTGCACTGATAGCCTCTGTCTTTACGATAATTCCCAGGTATGTAATGGGTGGACCAGGATATGTTCCACCAAGTGATAAATTGAACATCGCATGCGTGGGTGTTGGAGGTAAAGGCAGGGTTGATTTAGATGGTGTGAGCACTGAAAATATAATAGCCCTTTGTGATGTGGACGAAGTTCAAGCCACTAAAAAACTTAAACAGTTTGATGAAAATGCTTACGAAGCTAATCCGAAAGCCCGCAAATATAAAGATTTCAGAGTGATGCTGGAGAAGGAAAAAGATATTGATGCTATTACTGTTTCCACTCCTGACCATATGCATGCAATTATAACAATGACAGCTATGAAAATGGGCAAGAATGTCTACACACAAAAACCACTAACCCGGATAATTTCTGAATCCAGGATAATAACCAATTTTGCAAAAAAAGCTGGAATAGTTACCCAAATGGGGAATCAGGGGCATGCCAACGAAGGGCCCAGAATATTAAATGAATTAATATGGCAGGGAGCGATTGGAAAGGTACATGAGGTTCACTGCTGGACAGATCGACCTATTTGGCCACAAGGTATTCCAAATAGGCCAAAAGATGAACCCCAAGTTCCTTCCACGCTTGACTGGGACCTTTGGCTTGGTATAACTAATTATAGACCTTATAATCCTGCCTATGTACCGTTTGCATGGAGAGCTTGGTGGGATTTCGGATGCGGGGCTTTAGGTGACATGGGTTGTCATGTAATGGATTATCCTTTCTGGACACTCAAGCTCAAAAGTCCATTGAGCATTGAAGCATATTCTACAAAAGTATTTGAAGAAACAGCGCCTCTTGGTTCAGTTATCCATTACGATTTTATTTCAGGCCTCGATTCAACACCGGTTAAACTGATCTGGTATGATGGTGGACTTAAACCTCCGGTGCCGGAAGGGTTGAAAAGTGATGTAAACTTATTGAAGCCTATTCTACCATGGAGCGGTGTACTGTTTAAAGGAGAATTAGGCGAAATAGTTTATGGACATCATAGCCCAAAACCAATTTTGCTAATAAACGGCAAAGAATACGACTATGAGATGCCAAAGGAAATGATACCCAGATCAATAGGTCATTATAAGGAGTGGATCGCTGAATGTAAGGGCGGTAAGCAAAAGGCGATGTCGAACTTTGATTATGCCGGCCCTTTGACGGAAGTAGTTTTATTGGGAAATGTTGCATTGAGGGCAGGTCAAAAGTTGTATTGGGATGCAGCGAAAATGGAATTTCCTAATGCTCCTAAAGCCAATAAATTTTTACATTATGAATATCGAGACGGGTGGAACCTATGATCCGGCAGTAGAACTTAATATATGAAGGAGTAGAATCAAAGTATAATTAAATAATTGTTATCAACTAATAATTTTAAAATGAATAAAATATGTAAAGTGGAAAAAATGTGCTATATGAGTTTTACACTACTATTAATGACATTTATTTCCTGCACTGTATCCAAAACTGCTCAAAAGCAGAGATGGTCAAATTTATTGGAGAATGGTCTTGCCAGCTTTAGTACCCCTTATGGAGATTGGGTAATAGAAGACGGGCAGTTAATTTTACCTGTGAAAAATGAAAAGCGAAGAACCGACATTTGGTTAAATGGCAATTATGGAGATTTTAGATTGGAACTTGGTTTTAAGGTGGATAAAGGCACTAACAGTGGGGTTTTCATTAGAACATCAGATATAAAAGACCCCGTACAGAGCGGAATTGAAGTACAGGTCAGGGATGATTATGGCAAAAGTCCGATAGATAAGCACTTTTGTGGAAGTGTTTACGAGATCAAAGAGGTGTCTGAAAACAGAGTAAAAAAGGTTGGTGAATGGAACCATATGGAGATCATATGTCTTGGAGCGAAAATAAATGTACTCTTGAATGGCGGTGAAGTAGTAGATATCAACCTGAATGATTGGAAAGACGTAGGCAGGAACCCTGATGGTACTGAAAATAAATTTAAAACAGCTTATAAAAACATGGCCCAAAAAGGTAAAATAGGATTTCAGGACCACGGGGGGGTAGTGTGGTATAAAAATATTCGTATAAAACCATTGTAGGGAAATAAAAGCATTTTTTAAGAACCCTTCTTTCACAGATAACTTGAGATGTTAAATATGGGAAATAATAAAATAGTTTTTTCTTCATTTTTTAAGTTGTGTTTTTTTCTGTTGCTATGCTTTTCTACAGCAACTCAAACAAAATTAGAAGCTACAATGTATAAATCTGTAAAACGTTTATCGCAATAACCATATGAAAAAAAGTTTTATAGTAATTTTAATAACCGGAGTGTTATTGTTTGGCAGGTGTAATTCAGAAAAAGGGAAAGAACAGATCAGGCCAAATATTTTTATATTAATGTCTGACAATCAATCCTTTAATCACTTGGGATGTTATGGCGATCCTATAGTTAAAACACCAAACATTGACAATCTTGCTCAGGGAGGAATTAGGTTTTCAAATGCATTTTGCTCAGCCCCTTCCTCCTCTCCTGCACGTGCATCTATGCTAACAGGGCAAGATATGTGGAGACTTGAAGAAGGGGCAAATCTTTGGGGAATATTCCCTTCAAAATTTCAGGTTTTCACTGATTTGCTTGAGGAATCCGGGTATTTAGTTGGTATTGAAGGGAAAGGATGGGGTCCTGGTGATTATAATGCCGGAGGTTTTAAGCGCAATCCTGGAGGTGATCAATACAACTCATTTGAAGAATTTTTCAATGAACGTAAAAAAGGGCAACCTTTCTGTTACTGGTTTAGTTCACGGAATCCACATCGTCCCTTTAAAATAAATGGAGGAAAGGAAGCAGGGATTGATCTGGCCTCAATAAAGGTGCCTGCTTATTTACCCGCTAATAATGATGTTCGAGGAGATATAGCTGATTATTATGCCGAAATACAGAATTTTGATGGAGAAGTTGGTGCTTTTATTCAACTTTTAAAAGAGATGGGGCAGATGAAAAATACATTAGTTGTTGTTTGTAGTGATAATGGTTGGCAAATGCCTCGCGGATTAGCTAATTTGTACGACTTTGGAACAAAAATACCAATGATCTTTTCAATGCCTGAAAGGTTTAAGGGAGATCGAGTTATTGATGATTTTGTCAGCCTGAATGATTTTGCTCCTACTTTTCTCGATTTAGCTGGCATTCCTATTCCAAAAGAGATGACTGCAAAGAGTCTGGTAAATATTTTGAAGTCAGAAAGGAGCGGAATTATAGAACCTGAACGTGACTTTATAGTAACTGCCAGAGAACGGCATGCCTTTGTCCGTAAAGGGGGGGCAGGTTATGGTGCACGAGCAATCAGAACAAAAGATTTCCTTTACATCAGAAATTACGACCCAGAACGGTGGCCGGCAGGGGATCCTCCGCTGTTTGGTGATGTTGATGCTCATATGCTGCAATATCCCTGTCCAACCAAAACTTATATGTTGAAGAACCGCGGAAAAGAAGATGTGAAGAACCTATTTGCACTCGCATTTGTAAAAAGACCTGCTGAAGAACTTTACAATCTTAACAATGATCCGAATCAAATGAATAATATAGCAGGTGATGCTGATTATTTGAAAATTAAGAATATACTTTCAAAAAAACTTAATGAATACCTGAGAAGTACAAATGATCCAAGGGTTGTAGGAAGTGAGATGAAATGGATTAATGCTGAATATTTTGCCACGAAAGACAAAACTCCAACTCCAAGTAAATCATCACAAGAAGAGTTAGGGTTGGATGAAGAATATAGTTATCTGAAATAAGGAATCTGTAAACTTAGAACTGAACACAGTATTTCTTACAAAAAGTCACTTTGGTAATGGATTTTTAGATAATACATTAATTATGCGAATTAAGAGTTAAAAATAAGAAAAATATAAGATGCTGCAATTCGGCCAAATACATGGACAATGAGTCCTTTGGTAGATCGCACCTTAGACGCTCTTTGAATATCTGTTTTCTCAATGAGCCAATTGAATAAAGCTTCATTAGGTTGTCGGATTTTTGATACATCTGTTGAGTATAAGTCATTAGCAGCTTTATCTCTTTGTACAATGGATTCCGATTGATTTTTAACAGCTTTAACTGGCGTCAACATGATTGAGTTTTTAGTCCCTCATTATTGGGGAATATGGTCCCAAATAGATTAACTTGAAAAAGAAGTTAAATGAGAGAGATACCCATATAAATGATTTTCGATCGAAGCGGCTATTTTATCCTGAACGTTTTAATTTAGCCAGGTCAATTTTTCATTTTTAAGCTGTTTTAAAGAAAGCCGTAAGAAATAATTTCAATATCTTTAGGGTGTGTAATAGAATAAACTATTCATTTGCAATACATATAATATTGAATGTCAAAGTATTAATAAATATTATTGAACAACTTATTTTATTACACACCCTTAATTGGTAAAACAATACTTTTTAAAATGAAGATGAAAAATATTGATCGCCGAAACTTCATCCGTCAGGCAGGCTTAGGTAGCCTGGCTATTGGTATTCAAAACCCGAAAACCGGAGATTTAACCGATACATATAAAGATCTACCTGCCGGGAAAAGACATTTATCAGCTGAGAGGGTTGCAAACCGTCCTAATATTTTATACTTGCACTCTCACGATACGGGCCGTTATATCCAGCCTTTCGGTCATCCTGTGCCGACACCTAATCTCCAGGCTCTTGCAGAAGAAGGGGTGCTTTTCAAAAAGTATTTTACCACTCACCCAACATCCTCTGCAAGTCGTGCCAGCCTTCTTACCGGAATGTATCCACATAATAACGGGATGATCGGTCTTGCTCATCGCGGATTTGTCCTGAAAGACCCCCGGAACCACATCAACTTCACCCTTAAGAAATATGGCTATCACTCTGTCCTATCAGGTGTTCAGCATGTTGTGGCAAAAACAGGTGACGATTTTTATAAGACAATAGGTTATGATGAATTCCTGGGAAATC
>Ga0307376_10002919_pt1 | contig 16257 bp, 24 predicted proteins | sample TR2MG_FD_202536 | JGI IMG/M metagenome (GOLD analysis project Ga0307376, IMG submission 202536) | Soil microbial communities from Risofladan, Vaasa, Finland - TR-2 | ecosystem: Environmental > Terrestrial > Soil > Coastal area > Acid sulfate soil | place: Finland: Risofladan, Vaasa | collected...
GATTGTTATTGGTAAGACTAATGAGATGTCACTTGCTAAATACGCAGTACAGAAATCTAAAATGGAGGGATAATGAAATATCAAATAGGTGAACAAGTAATAAATCTTAATAGTGGTGATTTGGAAATCATTGAGAGTCGTGAGTTGATTTCTGATGTTGTGTTGTACTACACAGTTTCTGGTAAGTCTTTTGCTGAGACTCAGTTAAGTAGATATTGGAAGACTACTGAAGATGCAAAAGAGATTATTAACAAAGTTGTTGATAGACTTACAATTAATCTAACAATCAAAAATCCTGAGTTATTCACAACAGAGGCGATTATCAAAAGTTTGGAAGAATATAAAAAAGAAAAGTAAAAAAATGAAAGACGTGATTAAGTACATAAAAAATTTGACGTGGAATTTATTCATCCTCTTATGTTTGGTTGGATATTACACTTACCTATTTGTAATGGCTTACTATCCTTACATTATTGGTGTAGTTGTGGTTTACTTCTTATATAAGAAAAGACAAACAGTTTTAAAGGTGGTTAAATACTTATGGACTAAGAGGGTTGTACTTAAAAAAGTATTACCTAAAAGTGAAATCGAGAAGGTTAAAGAGATTATCGAAGAGATTCGTTCCAAAGGTAAACTAACAGATAAAGACCGTACAAATATTGATTTGTTGAATATTAAACTAAAACAGTTGCAAAATGTATAAGATTGGTGGTTATATAGTTATCTCTGAAACTAAACAAATAAAAACAGTAGAAGAGATTGAAAGGTTTGATGATGATGTTGTTTTATACACTACTGATGGATGTGCTTATGGTATTAGACAATGTAAAACCGTTGAAGACGCTTACGAAGAAGAAGTGATGAAAATCGTAAAAAAATATAAAATATGAATATACCTACTCATGACCCACAAACAGGTGAGTTAAATCCTCACTATGAAGAATTAACAGGAAAACCTAATCCAATGCAACAAAGTATTATAAACCCTGAGATTTATCATTTGATTAGTAAAAAGAAAAAACAAATCAAATACACGAAGGAATTTAACAAAGAAATTGTGAAACCTAATGTAAAATACATGATAAAACAAAGATTAGGTGGATACATTGGTTTTGTTAAAACAGGTGTTAGGATTATTGGTTATGGGATTATCCCATTCAACTTGACAATTGCTTGTTGTGTGCTTATATTAAGTGAAGTTATTGGTATCATTCAAAAAATGGTCCAATAATCCCGAAAGGGTGGTGGAGTTGTCCGACAGCCTCAGACAGTCGGTCCTAAAAGGTCAGTTAATAACTGACCTTTTTAATTTGTAGATATTTATAATTATGTCTGAAGATGTGATATCATATAAAAGCGAGTTCATGGACAACATTAATATTACTGTTGTCTTTAAAGAGAATCCTATGTACGGAGAGTTGGAAAAACTATTTAACGAGTATGGTTATGGTTTTTTGGCTCCTGAACTCAAAACAATTATTATAGATGGGGAAGTACTATTAAGTGATGAGTTTACTTTTGATGATTTAAAATTCATTGAGGCTCATGAAATAGCTCACCTTAAGTTGGGTCACAAAGGTCCAAGAAATATGAAAGATGAAATGGAGGCAGACTTAGGTGCTTATGTTCTATTAAATGATAAAGGTTATGTGGAGGCATTAAATAAACTACTACAACAATTTGAACATAGACACGGAATTGAATTTGATGAAAATGATTTAAAATTAATAAGTGACAGGTTCAGTTTTTAGTATTACTGTATATTTATCAATATAACAAAAAGAGTATGGCAAACATTATTTTAACAGAACAACAACTCAAGAAGTTAAAAACCAAACTCAAGGAGAATCATGAAGGTTCTTACATGGCTAAACAACAACTTTTTACGATTGCAACACTGGCTCACAAAATGTGGGAAATTATGGAAGACGGTGAACAAATTGATGATTGGATGGAGAGTAAAATAGCCCAAGCTGAACAAAGCGTAGTTGCTGTAGTTAAGGCTTATATGTATGATGAGGTTGAGGACTCAATGGGTGGTATGGAAAAATTAGATTACAGTGATTTAGTTATCGGAAAGTAATCTTAGAAAAACAAATTATTAATTGATAATTAAAGACCTTCTTCTTATAATTAAGGAGAAGGTTTTTTTATGGATAATAACAAAGTTACATATGTAAGATTTCCCAATACTTCTTATTATGAAGAAGTAATAAATTTTGAATGGGAAAAGTTTAAACAAACTAATGAGTTTGATGATGAATTATTTGGTATTTATGCCGGTATAACAATTGCAATTAAAAAAGAAAATAAAGATGAACAGATTGGACAAACAATATCAGGAGTTATTACAGACAATTCTTGATTACGGAGTTGAAAAGGAGGACCGCACAGGAACAGGTACCAAATCAATATTTGGTTATACTATTAGACATAAAATGTCAGATGGGTTTCCTTTATTAACTACCAAAAAGATGGCTTGGAAAACTATGGTGACAGAATTGATTTGGTTTTTAAGAGGTGATACTAACATTAAGTATTTAGTTGATAATGGATGTCATATTTGGAATGGTGATGCTTATAAGAACTATACAAACTATCCATTAGCAACGATACATGACCATCATACAAATATTCTTTATCAAAATAGAGATAAAGGTTGGTGCATGTTAAATGGACGTTCTATGGTATCTCCACATCCAACCCGACATCTATCACAAGAAGAATTCATCAACAAAATCAAAACAGATGATGAGTTTGCTAACAGGTGGGGTGAATTAGGTCCTATTTATGGAAAGCAATGGAGAAGATGGCATACAAGTTGGGATGTGGTTGAAGATAAAAGTAAGGAAGCTGGTGTAAGACGTGTTGAAAAGGGAATAGACCAAATCCAAAATCTAATCAACGACCTTAAAACAAATCCAGACTCAAGACGATTAATGGTTTCAGCTTGGAATGTAGGAGAATTAAACCAAATGACATTACCTCCTTGTCATTATTCATTTCAAGTTTATACAAGACCAACAACACGAGATGAGAAGATTACGAACTCTGGTAAGTATAGAGCAATCTCTCTAATGTGGAATCAACATTCAGTAGATACATTCTTAGGTTTGCCGTTCAACATCGCATCTTATGGTTTATTACTTGAAATCATTGCTAAAGAAGTTAATATGATACCTGATGAATTGATTGGCAATTTAGGTGATACGCATTTGTATTCGAATCATATTGAACAGGCAAAAGAACAAATCAGTAGAACTCCATATGAATTACCTAAATTAGTTATTGACCAATTTGATGAGAACAATCACTACATCGGAGATATGAATGATATTTCGGAATACATCATTGAACAATTCAAATTGGAAGGATATCAATCACACCCAACAATTAAAGCACCTTTATCTAATTAAAATGAGAATAGTTGATGAAGATTAGGAAACTATGATTTTGGAAATAAAAATAAAACACTATTATTTATAATATTTATGAGTAGAAAAAAGGATGATAAAAGTAAAATCTTTCACAAGTTACATCAACTACAGAAAAGAATAAAAAGGATGGAAGATAATCCTGGTCATAGTGAGGATAAAAAAAATAGAAGACTTAAAATTCTAAGAATCCTACAAGAGAGGATAAAAGGTAAGGGAAGAAAAGACAGTTGAAAACTGAATTAGTGTTACATTTTATTAGAAAATATTATGTTGTGGACTGTCATCGTAATTTACATCATAATAAATCTGTAAATATTATAATCAGAGATTATTCAGACGACTACATGCATAAAGGTCAAATAGTACCTATAAGTTTAATCAAAGGTAAGGAAATTACTTTCTTGTGGGGTTTTGCTAGAAAAATGACAGGTATTGATTTATATCATAAAAAATGGGCACAACACTTACCAGGTGAGATTATGGGTATTTTTAGACACCCGAGAACTCAAGACTTTCTTAAGGTTTTATTGGATGAAAAAATACCATGTATAATACCATTGTGTGATGCTCCGTTAGAGTTCCCAAGGTTATTTAGTAATGGATTACAAGAGGCTGTTAGAAAAGATTAAACCTACAATACAATTTAATTATGGTGATGAGGTTATCGAGTACAAAATTAACTATGAAAATATTTCGCAAGACAACCTTGATTTAGGTGGTAGATTTAAATTTCGTATAAAGTTTTTAAGGTTAACAGGTAACGAAAAAATAACCGTAGCAAATAAAGTACTTTTATCTATATTAAGAGTTGAATATCATGAAATGCAAAAATATCTTGGAAATAATTATTTTGATTTTATGGTTGAAGAAATTGATGTTTGTATATGAATAGTTATTTCTTAATTGGTATGTTATTTATGATGACTTTAGATATGATATCAATCAATAAAGGTTTACCAAATATTGGATTTTTAGGTAGATTTTTTATTGTTATTATTTGGCCAATTGCTCTTTTAATCTTTTTGAAATCTTTATTGGACTCCCAAGATTAAATTAAATTTTGAAGTATTTATGTTTATGAAGGATATAATACGTAAAGTACTAAACGAAACTATCAATGAAAAAGAGATAGAAGAAAAAACGAGAACTTTAAAAAACGCTCGCAAAGTTACGTTATATCCAAAATCGGCTAAAAGGGCAAATCCATTAAGATTTAGACCTGAACTCAGGGAAGACAGTGTTGAGTATGGTAACAATTTATCTCCCGAACAATTGACTTTTGTTCAGAGTTACATAGAAAAAAATGGTAAGTTAAATTGGGAAGATTTAAAATTTGCAGGTATTGATTGGCGTAAAAACCACAGACAGATTTATAGATTATTAAGTAAAAAAATTGGTTCTCGTGATAATATTCTAAATATAATTGATGAGCTTATTTTAAATAAAATTCACACAGTAGATGATTGTGGTACTTATGATTTTAATTTTATAGTTGACAATTATGATTTAGAGAAAGACACTGATGGGGTGTATTTTATAAATGAAGTTGACTGTATAGTAGACCCAAACGGTACTGTAAATTTAATTAACTTATCTGATGAAACCTTCACATTTAAAAAATTATTTTATGACCGTAGTAGTGGATATGAGGAGTTTCTTTGGGAAGTAAATTACGAAATGCAAGACTGTATTGCTGAAAAATTAACCGAACTTTTGAGTTTCAATGCTGGTGTTGTGATTAGTGACATTCGTATTAAATTTGATAAAAAAGAACGATTTAAATGACTTTGATAAAGGAAATATCGAGAATAAAGAATTTGATGTTAATTAGTGAAAGTGAGATGACTTTTTCTGATACGGTAAATCCTAAACATAAAAGTAGAATCGAAGACATCCCTAATAGTTATTTCAAAGATTACAACTACGAAAAATTCAAAGAATTGGACTATCCTGAGAATGAAAGTGATGAGGTAGTAAAAGAGCTTCAAACACTTGCAAAGATAGATGTTGATGACTCTTTTGTTGAAAAGATGGATGATATATACAAAACCTATAAAGACTTCCTTAAATCAAAGGATTTAACTTTAAATAAAAGTGAAGTTAAAAAACTTTTAGACAAATCAGGTGCTGTAATTTTAGATGTGAAATACCACTATAACCGACCAAGACCGTATCAATTGAATAAGGTACACAATGTGAAGATGGATAAGAAGATGATGGATTCAATGAAAAGTCCATCGTTTCCTTCAGGTCATGCCACCCAAGGATTACTAATAGGAAAAATATTAGCAGACAAATATCCAAAGTATAAAAATGATTTGTTAGATATTGCTGATGATATTTCATACTCACGAAATATGGCAAAGGCACACTTCCCATCAGATACTGAAGTGGGTAAAAAAATGGCCGAAGATATGTACGACTACCTAAAAAAACAGGGTCATCTTGATAGTATCAAAGATAAGTTGTAAATTTGTGTCCTATGGACATCATTCAAAGACTTAAAATAGAGAAACAACTTGAAATTTTAGATAATCTTACCGACATTGCTGCTGAACTTTATGGTGACTTATTTGTTTGTGAAGATAAATTTTGGGATTCGCCGACAGAAATTCAAATGAAAAAAGTAAATCTTGAGCTTTTTGAATTAGGTTACAGAAATAACCCAACACTTAAAGAAAAGGTGGTGGCCAAAATTATTGATAAGGAAAGGAGACAAAAATAATTTATGCTCCTTTTATAGTGTTGTAATTCTAATATATTTGGAGATTACAGTAATTCATTGTGTTCGCGAGTACTTTAAGGATTAATATTTCCAAGTTCCTTGTTCTTCTTCACCTGATTCTTCAGTATTCCAAGTAAATTCTAATGCAAGTCTACCTTCATTTAAGTGAAAAACTAAGACACCTGAAGAACCTTCATTGATTTCCCATCCTGGAAAGTTTGATAAAATACGGTAACCTTCATTCTCGGCAGTGTCAAATAAATTAAATCTGTTATTATTTTTATCATAACCTGTATCTTCAATATAACCACTGTCACCACCACCTGAGAAATCAAAACGAACGGTATCAACAGCGCCTTGTTCTTTGAATTTATCACAAGATTCTTGAGCAACCATTTCTTCTTCATACGGTCCATCAAGACCATATACTGTGTAATTGGCTAGTACTTCTAAAGTACGGTTTTCAGGATTAATTTTAATGTAGTAACTATAAACATCAGTATCTTCAATTTCTTGGTCTAAATCTGACGATATCGATTCCATAAAGTTATCAAGTTGTTTACTGATATCTATTGGTAAACTAACTCTACCATCACTACAATGTATGTGATTGGCATCATATACTTTGTGACTGTAAGCATCAACATCGATAGTTATCTCACAATCCATTTTTAAGAAAAATGGGTTTAAAATATTTAATAAAATTTTTAACTGATTATCTACTTCCATAGTTTATAAATATTAGTCTTCAATATTTAATTCAATTGTACGCATCATCCACATGGGTTTTTCTCGTGAATGAAAAGCATCTATCCAATCTTTGGCTGATGGTATTGTGTTAAAGCAATCTTCTTTAACATGTTGTTCACCAACGTAACGAGTATAAACTGTTTTACCATCACTGTTTATGAATGACTTACCAAATATCTTTTCACATTCAAATATGCCTTCAGAGTGATGTCTAAATGCTCTGTGATTTGAATGACCAATCCATGACTTAGTTTCATCAAACCAATCGTGAATAAATATATAGTCTTCAGGTTTTCCACCAAACTTTTTAGCTGAAGATTTTGCATGTAATAAAGGGTGTGCCATATACTTTAAATATATTTAGTTTCTGTTATAATTAAATAAAAAACTTATGAAAATATTAGTTACAGGAGGTGCGGGATTTATAGGTCACCATTTATCAAACACATTATATACTATGGGTCATGATGTCCACGTATGGGATAATCTATCAACAGGTAAACAGGAAAGGTTGGTCGAAGGAATACAATTCCAATTAAAAGACTTAATGGTAGATGAATTACCCGATGAGAGTTTTGATGCTGTATTTCATTTGGCTGCTCCTACATCGGTTCAGGAGTCTTTAGAAAATCCTGATAAATATAAAGATGGTTGTTATCAAATGACCATCAACATTGTTGATTGGGCTGAGATTCATAACGTAAAATATTTTACATTTGCTAGTACTGCTGCGGTATATGGACCTACAGAAATAATTCCAACAAGGGAAGACGATGAATTGAATCCAATATCGCCTTATGCTGAATATAAATTATTCTCAGAACAGTATTTAAAAACCGTATCATCGGATAAACTGCAAATTACGGTTACAAGGTTCTTCAATGTATTTGGTGAGGAACAACCTAATAGTGGTTCATATGCACCTGCGGTTGCAATATTCTTAAAACAATTTACCGATGGTGAACCAATCACGGTAACAGGTGATGGTGAACAAACAAGAGATTATATCTACGTTAGAGATTTAGTTGATGCTTTGATGATGACAATAGAACCTCAACCCTATGAATACAACATCTACAATGTTGGTTCAGGTAATGAGATTAAAATTATTGATATTGCAAAAACATTTAATCATGAAATTAAATTTATTGACGCAAGAAAAGAACCAAAAAGAAGTTTAAGTAACATTGAAAAAATAGAAGAGGAATACGGTTGGGAACCAAAAACAAATGTTATTGATTGGTTAAAAATTAAACTATAATATTTCCTAAAATAATGATGGATGGGTTAATGAAAATCAAAAAGGGTATAAAAGAGGTAAAAGAACTTCCCGATAAAAGTGGTGAACTTAGAGGTTATGGTGATTACTATAGTAGGCAAGAAGATAGAACCAAACCTCATACTCAATATGTTGATGATGTAATTAGTGACGGTATTAAAGAAACCAAATATTGTGAGTTACACTCACTAATGAGGGCTGACCACATTATTAGAGATGGAGATAAAATAGATGTTTAAAATAAAAAATTACGAATATACTTATAAAAAAGACTTAACATGAAACACTTCTTAACCTTACTTTTTTTCTTCTTGTCATTTGGTATGATGGGGTCACACCTTTCGGGTGGAGATATACAATACCGATATATCGGTGATTCTACGAACGTTGCGCGTCAATATGAGGTATTACTCCGAGTATATCGAGATAACTCGGGAATACCAATGGGAAACACTCAGACGGTCTATATTAACTCTACCTGTTATTCACAACAGAGTATGACGGTAACTCTTATACCTGGTTCGGGTGGGATTGCTCCGACTTTATTTGATTGTGTGGTACCATCGTCTTCAACAAAGACATTGGAGATTTATGCGTATAAAGGTGTGATAACTTTACCTGGTAACTGTAGTAGTTTTACATTTTCGTGGAGTGATTGTTGTCGACCTGGTGGAATAAATAATATCAATACATCAAATGGTTTTGGTGCAGATGGATTTTATTTCGATGCAACACTTAATAATCTTTATGGTCAGAACTCATCACCAATATTTGTATCAGAACCTGTTCGTGCGTTTTGTGTTAACAATCCATTTAATTGGAAACAAACTGTTATTGAAGCCGATGGTGACTCCATTCATTTCTCAATGATTAACTGTAGAGAAAATGCATACCCTGGTACGAACATTACTTTTGATGCTGGATGGACCGCATCACAACCTGTTACATCATCGTATTTTAATATCAATCCAAAGACGGGGTTAATTTCATTCTTACCAACGATGGCGGAGATTGACGTAGCATCGGTATTGGTGGAGGAATATAGATACGATTCATTATACGGCATTTGGTTTAAAGTGGGGTCAGCATCAAGAGATATGATGATTCAAATTGCACCAAACTGTTCACCAACGGTTATGGATGGTGTTGGATTGAACTACGATGCGCCAGGTCATTACATCGATACCGCCACAGGATTACCAACGGTGGACTACAATTGTGGTGACACCGCAATCACAATGTATTTTGACATTATGTTGGATTGTTTCACCATCTCACCTGATGGTACTGATTTCAGGTTAACCTCACCAAATGGTCAGCCGTGGGCAATTAAAAAGATTGTTGGTAACTGTAATGTAAATGGTGAGACTGATTCATTAACGATTATTCTAAACCGACCATTGGCAGTAAATGGAAAGTATTACCTATATTCCAAAGTAGGAAACGATGGAAATACCTTATTCAATAAATGTGGTATTGGTATGGATGAGTTCGACACCTTAGTTTTAAATGTTAATGATTGTGTTAACTTAGTAATGGAGTTAGATAACGTTACCGTTATTAATGACAATCATCCACAAGTGCAATGGTCTGTTGATACGACCACATTCTTCAAAGACCAATTCGATAGATACGTTATTCTTAGAGAAGATGCGGGATGGACACCGATTGGTTCGGTATTGGATGTGGATAAGTTGACTTACAACGATTTTTCGTCAACCAATGTGGATTTTCAGAGTTACAATTACAAAGTCTTTATGGTTTACAATTCGTTCAATATGGATACAACGAGAGACGTTCATTCCATAGTGTTACAAACGAATGGTAATTGTGATACCTTGTGTTTCAATTGGAACAGTTACAATGGATGGGACAGTGCACAATATGATATCATGTTAAAAGTTGATACAGGATGGGTAAAACTATTATCCGCACCAATCACCGACACCACGTATTGTGGGTATTTCGATAGTTTACAAATAGGTACGAACACATTTAAAGTGGTGACCACCAACGGTATCGACACCTCAGAGAGTAACTTTGCAATTTGTTTCCAACCAACACCACCTGAGATTGTAATTCCAAATGTTATGACACCAAATGGTGATGGTACTAATGATTTATTTATCATTGGTAACGTGGACGCGTATGATTATAATAAGTTGACAATTCAAAGTAGATGGGGTACAATTGTTTATCAGACTGAAAACTATCAAAACGATTGGGACGGTGGTAATGTATCTGATGGGGTTTACTTTTACGTATTAGAAATATGGAAAGGAACCGATGTGGTAAATTATTATGGAACTATAACTATTATTGATAATGATTAGAAAATTATTAAGTAAGATTAAGTCGTTAGTAAAAAAGTATTGGTGGATTGCGGCAATATGGTATACGATAAAAATTGTTACGTATATTACAATTATCTTATGGTTGACCTCGTGTGAGAATACCTACAAACCCAATAAGAATTACCGTTATACGTTCAGTGGGATGTCTCACAAGGACAATATCGGTAGAAAGATATATGGGTCTCACCATTTCATTTTGGACGAGAAGATTAAAGATATGGAGTCATTCAAAGAGTGTTACGTAAATTACCTTCAATGGTCAGGATTAGATAAAGATGGTAACTACAAAAAGAATTTCTATGATGACCGTAAGAATGTTTACTTTACCTTAGAAGATGAGGTGTGGGGACGAGTTACGGTTAGTGATGCCGACCTTTGTAACTAAGCTTTACTATGGTTATTTATCCGACTATTTTAGGTAATAAATAATCATATATGAAGACATTAAAAGACACATTACAGGAATTACCTGAACGTCCCGATATTATTTTTATCATTACGGACCAAGAAAGGGCAACACAGCACTTTCCAAAAGATTGGGAGAAGAATAATCTTCCAACAATGACTAAATTAAAAGAAAACGGATTTAGTTTCGATAGAGCATTCTGTAATACTTGTATGTGTACTCCGAGTAGGGCAACATTATTCACAGGTACTTATCCTGCTCAACATCAATGTACTCAAACATTAACCTCAGGTGGAGTTTATTCCGCTGGCGAAATTCAACTGAATAACAAAACTCAGAATATCGGTAGGATATTGGATGATATTGGTTATGATGTACAATATCGTGGTAAATGGCATTTAAGTAAGGGTGCTGACGGTGGTGACCCATTGGCTAAAGATATTTCACTATATGGATTTAAGGGATGGATTGGACCTGATGCGGGTGAAGATGCGAAACCTGAAAACTTCGGAGGTGGATTTCCGAATCACGATGCGATGTATATTGAACAGGCTATTGAGTATTTGGAACAGGTAAGGTTAAGAAGAGAAAAGGGTGACATGACACCATATTGTTTGGTGTTGAGTTTGGTAAATCCTCACGATGTTTTAGGTTATCCAAAGTTCGTTCAATATGGTTATAGTGAAGATGAATATACAGGTAGAACAATTCCTGAGTTACCAGAAACGGTTCACGAAAACTTACTGATGAATAAGAAACCAATGGCTCAGTTCCAAACTAATATTGCTGCGGATGGTTTGTTAGGTGTATTAAAGAATGATGATATGAAATTAAATTATCTTAATTTCTATGCATATTTACTAACAAAGATTGATGGTGAGATTGGTAGATTTATTGATGTGTTGTATGATGATTCACGTGGGAATAGAATGGCTGATGATGCATTAGTATTCAGATTGGCTGACCACGGTGAGATGGGAATGTCACACGGAGGTATGAGACAAAAAGCATTCGTTGCTTATGAGGAAGCATTAAGAATACCAATGATTATTTCAAATCCTAAATTATTTCCTCAGGGTAAACAATCGATGGAGTTGGCCACTTTAGTGGATGTATTACCGACACTTATTGATATTATGGGTGTGGAGTCACCATCTAATTTAAGAGGTGTGAGTTTATTACCTGTAATGGAAACAGGAGAATCTGTTCAGGATTCAATTCTGTTTACGTTTGACGATACTAAGTCAGGTTCAAATAATTTACCATCATCGGTTAAGACTACGAACAGATTAAGGACCATACGTACTAAGGAATGGAAATACACTTATTACTTCGATGCGTTAGGTAGTTACCAAAGACAATTCGAATTGTATAATTTAATTGATGACGAGAACGAGGTTAATAATTTGGCATATTCACCAAAATACAAAGAAATCCGTGAAGACTTACATCGTCAACTATTACAATTAGAAGAAGAGAAACTCAGAATTAACGAAGTTAAAGAAAGTGGTAATGAGTATGAGACTAAGACTTGGGTTGAAACAAACGCAGTATTTGAGACTTACGCTTACAACGACTTGAAAGAGTACGAAGGTGTAGAACAAGAAGAAAAATAAAAATAAATTAATTAAAAAAAAATGAAAAAATTATTTTTAGGGTTACTATCCTTAACACTATTGATGACTTCTTGTAGTAATAACAAAGAAGTTAAGTATGTTAGAAAAAATGCAAATTCGATTGAGGCTCAATCGGACGTTGAAGCGTTAGATAACGCAATGAGAATTATGAAACAAAGGGGTTGTGAAGACCCTACGAGTTGGTATTATCAATCAGCAATTCACTGGGTTCCAACAAGAGTTAAAGATAATCAATTATGTGAGTCGTATACTGATTGGACTGAGTTAAAAATTGCATGGGATGAATGTACTCACTCACATAGTGGTGCTGAGGAAATCAATTTCTTGATTTGGCACAGAATGTATATTTGGCATTTAGAAAAAATTGTTAGAGAAACTTCAGGTAATAAAGATTTTGCATTACCATATTGGGGTTATACGAATTACAATAATTCAGATAAGGTAATGCCAAAAATGTGGAGAGACACTACAAGTAGTTTGTATGAGTCAGATAGATTAGATTCATTGAATCACGGTTTATCAATCATGGGTGCAACCCGTAGGATGTTAGTAGGTGAATATCCAAAGTTAATGAATATTACTGATTACCAAACGTTCAATAAAAATTTAGACCAATCAATTCATGGTGGTATGCACAATTACATTGGTTCAGGTAATGCGGGTGTAGAGGAACACTACAATATTATTTCACAAAAAAGTTCAACAACTGGTATGATGTCAGATGTTGCGACTGCGGCTTTTGACCCAATCTTTTGGGCTCACCACTCAAATATTGATAGAATGTTCCAACAGTGGTTAAACTCACCAAATGGTCAGAAAGTGACCTTACAACAATTGGAAGAGAATCCTTGGAAGTATGAATTTTTTGATGAACACGGTAGATTAGTAAATTACACACCTGCTGAGGTTATGGAGGTAATCTATAATATGGATTACGATTATGATGACACTAAAGTTGTTGAGAATCTTAAATCGGGTATGGCAATTATTGGTGAGAAAGAAGTTATTTCATTCGCATCACCAAACCGTATTTTTGATGGTGAATCTATGATGGTTGGTAGTATCTCAAAACCTGTAGATTATAATCACGATAAAGTATTGTTAGAGATTTCAACGACTTTTGATGAACAACCATTAGGTTTGTATGAGATTTATATTAATCATCCTGATGGAGAATCTTTTGATGTAGAATCATCATCTTACATAGGTTCAGTAAGTTTCTTTGGTGCGAATCACGGAGACCCAAGAAACACTCAATGTTATAAAGGGTGTTGTAGTCCTATCAGTGAAGATGGTAAATTAATGACTGTGTTTAAGTTTGAACTTAATACTGAAGATGTTTATGACATCACAATTTTTAGTACTGAACATAATGAAAAGTTTGGACTAAAAATAAATAAACTCGCTTTAAGAAATTACGAACTGTAATCTTTTTGAGTATAAAATAAAAATAAAAATTAAAATTAAAAAAATTATGTCGACACCACATTTTAAAGTTACAAATAGCACAAAGGTTCCTGTTTGTTACGCAGTTTACGAACAACCAAAAGACGATAATTACCCTTCCAAAAAGGGTGTACTTAAACCAGGAGAAACAAAAGAATGGAACTCTGGTTCATTATATGTAGGAAATTACCAAGTATGGGCCGTTGTAGTTGGAGACGCTCAGGACCACACTGAATTGACACAAGTTAATGGTAATAAACCTTTTTTCCCTGGGGAAGATGTAATGAAAGTTTACTTTGAAGATGGTTTAGAAAATTGGTTAGGTTCTCTTGATAGAGCTGATATGGAAGCATTTTCTTCTGATGATTTAAAACAAACCTTAGGGGAGGACATGACTGAATCAGTTTGTCCAACCTTCTATTGGAATGGGACATCAACTCACCATGTTCAAATAACAGGTGGTCCTCAATTAGTCCAAGAACCCGAAACAGGTTTGTATAGAATAGGTAAACCTGGAGAAGAAATTGAAGCAACCGAATTACTTTGTTATAGAGCGGGATAAAATTAATAAAAATAAAAATAAATTAAAATGAAAAAACTATTATTAACTATGATGTCGGGTCTACTCTTAATGGGTTGTACTCAACAAAATGATTTAACATTTAATGAAATGGTGAATCAAACACAGGAAGTTGCGAAAGGTATTGATGAAACAGCGTTATTTTATGAGTCAACAGCAACTAAAGAATTAACAGGTGTAAAATCAGTATTTGCGGGCATTAACAACACTACCATTGAGGTATTGTGTAATTCTAAGGGTGAGACTGAATCAAAGGTAATTAATTCTCCATTCATGGAGGATGAGGTAATACATTTACCTGTAAAACTTACATTAGAAGAAGCTGAGCAGATATTATTAGATGCTGGTTACGGTACAGGTGTTGAAGGAGTAGCTGATTGGTCTGAGGTCGTATTAAGAAGACCGTTAGTACCAGGTTTCAATTTTGCACAATATATTTTTACGACAAGTAAAGGATTTGTAAGTGTAAATGCAAGAACAGGTGAAATTGAACCCGTAGGTTTGGAAGGTTGCCCTTGTCCATTTACTGACCCATGTATTTGCCCCGAAGAAAAATTATCTGATGGAGATGACCCTTACATTATGGTTTGGAACATTGATAAGGGTGCAGGTGTTAGTTTAAAAGTCACAGGTGGACAAGAATGGGAAGGACAAGCGATAAGTCCCAAGGTAGGTGAATCAGTAAATGAAGGGTACCATTACGATTATGTTATATTTCAAACTTTAAATGTTGATATATACACAGGAGCCAGTGGTGGTGGTCAAAAGTTAGGGAGTACCACTATTGAAATGGTGACGAAAGATGGGAACACCTATCCTTTAGATAGTAAAGGGTTAATTAATTTAAAATACAACCCAAGTAAATCAACCTATCCAGGTCCTACGGGTTGGCAAAACAGAAATTGGTTTGATATTACCTATGTTGGTGTTGCACCACCGTCTGTCCTTACCAATGAAGGATGGAACAATGGTTTAGGTAATAGTAGTTCGGTTGCGGTCACAGATGAATCATTCTTTGCCACTGATTTCGGTGATGAGAATGGGAGATGGACGGCTCAAGACGGAGCGATTTACCAAAGTACCGCAACGATTGATGATAATGTTGCGAGTAGAGCATATGTGGTAAAATTGGTTGAAGGTCAGAGTTCATGGTCATATGAACAAGGGATTGGAGTTGCTAAAGATGGTCTATGGCAAATAGACATTAAATGTGGTTCTAACGGAGAGAAACCATACTGTGAAACATTCTATATTGCTGAGAGAAAGAACTTAGCTCCAGGTGTAAGTAACTATTTAGATGGTCACGGAGGTGGTCAAGGAGGTGGAGGTAATGGTAGAGAAATTGACATTATGGAAACTCAATGGAATGGATGTGGTGGATGTACCACAGATATGGGACCACAAGTAAGTTTAGGTAATGCTGATGGAGGAACTTATTGGAATCAAACTGAAGCTCAAAATATTAGAGTTAATAATGCTCAATGGTCAGATATTGGTGGTATCAACTCAGGATTCGTAACTTATGGTGTTTTAATTAGGGGTAATAACTTATGGTTATATGCATACAAACCTGATGGTACATTTTGGTATTCAACAGATGCAATACCAAACACTAACACCACTTACGTGCAGGAAGGTAATTT
>Ga0307376_10002920_pt1 | contig 16256 bp, 17 predicted proteins | sample TR2MG_FD_202536 | JGI IMG/M metagenome (GOLD analysis project Ga0307376, IMG submission 202536) | Soil microbial communities from Risofladan, Vaasa, Finland - TR-2 | ecosystem: Environmental > Terrestrial > Soil > Coastal area > Acid sulfate soil | place: Finland: Risofladan, Vaasa | collected...
TCACTCCCGGAATAATCCTCCCGCAACGCAAGCGCTCGTCTCATGGCGAATCACCTCCCACTTCGCCACAAGAGAATCAGCGTTCCCTGTCCGCGGGAATCCCCAATGAGTCAGCCTTCACGCAAGCGGGTATAAGTGACCTTACAACTGAATGGCCGTGCGCGGCCTTCCCTATCCCTGCTCCTCCAAACCTCGCCTACAATCCATCCATCCCTCGTCCGTGAGGAAGCGAGCTGCAGAGCGTGTGCTTCTCGGGACATGGACCCAAGTTCCGCGTTCCCCCCTAAAGCCCCGCCTCGATGGCCTGGAGCAGCTGGAAGCGCAGCGCGCCGCTATTGCCCTTGAGCGAGATGACGAAGCGCACGCGGCCGTGACTTTTGGTGTCGGCGTAGCCCGCCAGCGTGCGGACGCCGGAAAAGGTGCCGGTCTTGTTGGCGCCGCCGTCATGGCCGTGGAGCAGGTCGGCGTGAGGAGCGAACAAAGTGAGCACCTTGGCCAGGCCGCGCGCGGTGAAGCGGGTGCCGCGGCTGATGCCCGAGCCCTCCTCGAGATGAATGTCCTCGGCGAGCCCGTTCGCGGCTAGGATTCCGTTCGCGACCTTGAGCGACTTCTCCAGGCTGACGGACCCGCCCAGGGTGCCGCCGATCTCCAGGAAGACCTGGTTGGCGATGTAGTTGTTCGAGGCGATGAGAAGTGCTGCGAGGATTTGCGACAGGGGGCGCGACTTGTGCACGTAGACCGGCTCCAGGCCCTTTGGCACGGTTCCGGGCGTGATCTTGCCCTTGACGCTGCCGCCGGCTTTCTCGATGAAGGCGGCGATCAGCTCGCCGGCATATTGCAGGCTGACCGCGGGGTCCTGGCTCAGGCTGATGCGGCCGCGTCCCTTGGGGCCGCGCGCCCGGAACTGGCTGATGGCGAGCGGCGTGATCGGGGTCTGCTTCTCGGCCGAGCGGACCGTCTTGCCCTTGCGCACGGCGGCGATGGTGTTGAAGTTCACCGCGAGCGCTGAGTTCAGCGCGTCATAGGCCTCGCCGGTTTGCTCGATGCCCGGGATGCGGAGGTCGGAAGGGTAGTAGCTCGCGTCGAGCACAGTGCCGGTGATCGGCTCCTTGCCGATGGCGGCGACCAGCTCCCGCGCGAGCTCCGCCAGCTCTTCGGAGATGAGGAAGGGGTCGCCGCCGCCGCGCACATACAGCACCCGGTTCTTGTCGAGGTAGAATTTGGTCTCGAAACGGTAGTCGCGGCCCAGGACCTCCATCGCCAGCCAGGCGGTGACGATCTTGGCGACCGAGGCCGGGACGAAGGGCTTATCCGCGTTCTGGGCGATCAGCTCGTTGCCCTTCTCGTCCAGCACGAGCACCAGCCCCGACGGCGCCAGCGCCGCAACCTTCTCCTTGGCGCCGGCCAAGGCCGGCACGGGTGTCAGGAGCAGGGCGAGGGCAAGCAGGCGAGACCACATGGCGACTCCAGGCGATCCTACTTACAGGCTCAGGACCTAACCCGGCAAACCAAACCCGGCCAAGCCGGGCTGACGCGGGCCTGGGCTGCTGCTACACTGGCGTCCTAGGGGCCGCTTCGCATTGAGGGAAATTGCCAGGATGAAACCGCTCCGGCTTGTAGCCGTCACGTTGCTCGCGCTTATTCTCGCTGGCGCGGCGAACCGGCCCGCGCTCGCCAATATTGTCATCCAGATCGACAAGCCGAGCCAGACCATGACGGTCTCGGTCGACGGCGCCGTGCGCTATCGCTGGTACGTGTCGACCGGAGCGACCGGCTTCTCGACGCCGACCGGCACTTACAGGCCCTCGCGCATGGAGGTGATGCATTACTCGCAGGAATGGGACAATGCCGGCATGCCCCACTCGATCTTCTTCACCTCGCGTGGCCACGCCGTGCACGGCTCAGACCATCCCGGCCTCGGCACGCCGGTGTCGCATGGCTGCGTCCGCCTGACATTGGCCAACGCCGCCACGCTCTACCAGCTCGTCGGGGCACGTGGCATGGGGACTGCCACCGTAATCGTCAAAGGACCTGATCCCGCCGGAAATTATGCCCCGAGCCAGTACCCGCAGCAGAGGGCGAGGCCGAAGGGGCTGTTCCCCTTCGGCGGACTGTTCGGAGGTCCGCGCTAGCTGCGGCTGCTATGTCTGCAAAACAAGGCGCGGCTTGAGCGGCGATGCGGACCGGCGTGTTCGGCTGGTCTAGGGTCCGTCGCACCGTTGCGTTCATTCTGAACGCGCATAGATCCACCACGCCACCGGGATGATCATGAATTCCAACGCGGCATAGAAAACCAAAAGTGACGATGGTTGACCATCGACAATAAAGCTCAATAGTCGCCCGCTGACGAGCCCGCCCGCAAACACGATCGTGGTCAGGATGGCAGTGTTCTTGTGGGTGTCGCTCAGTGCTGCGAACAGCCAGAAAAATCCCAGGGCCAGATAGAGGCCCATGACAGCCCTGAGAATGTGAGCGAAATTCACGCTTAGGTCGGTCACGCCCAGGAACGTGCTGGCAAACCACGAAGGGTCGATGCCGTACAAAAGCGCAATGATTGCAACCATGGCGAATGCGAGGATCAAGAAAGCCTTCTTCAAGTTCATGTCCCGGTCCTTCGGCGGTGGAATTCTTATCGACGTCGAACGCCTTTCGCCCACTGGGTACAGGTGCCTATGCACCAGGGCAATATCGATCGCGAGATCCGCTGATAGCAGCAAGCGGAGGAACTTTTCCCCGCACTGCGCGCCTGCATTACACTCACCCCACCCCTCGTCCATGAGGACGCGAGCTGCAGACCGTCTTTCAGTCTCGGGCCGAGGGATGCGGCGCCTGAGGAGAACTGCGCAGCCGGAAGCCTCGCCTGACAAAGGGTGGTGGATGGGCGCAGCGGCCGGAGTAACGTGACCACCTCAGGGGCTCGACAGCCCTCGACTCTGGCTGGCAGGCCGAGGTCTATCTCTGCCGGCACCGTTCGAGGGCCCGCGGAACGAAGCGATGAGCGGAGCGTGGAGGTTCAATATCGCCGTAGCGGGGCGCCGCGAGGCGCTCAAACTCGCTTCACGAGAGCGGGGCGAAGGGGTCTCGTCTCATGGTCGGCGGAGGGATAGCGGCCCACGCTCCGGCCTTGGCAACACCTTAATTGGCTGATGAACAAGCGCGATGGGAACTCGCACCACACTCGCCGCCGCGCTCATCTTGAATCTTGGGCTGCTGCAGGCTTGCGCCAACCCTGAGGCGGCGCAGGCGAGCCGCCAGGCGGTGGAGGCCGACGCCCAGACCAAGGATGAGGCCAAATGCCGTGAGAATGGGCTGGAGCCCGGCACTCCGGCCTATGACAATTGCCGCGCGCGCTTTGCCCAAGCCCGTGCCGACGAAGTCGCGGCGCAGGAGCGGCGGCGGCTGGAATTTCAGAAGACGCTCGGCGGCGGCACCTCGGATTATTCGGGGCATTGACGCGCACCAACTGTAGCTGACGGCCTGAACAGGGCGCCTCATACAAAGTTGCAATTGCCCGCCTTTGACGCTTTGCTTTGCCGGGGCGATCGAATTCGGGGGCGCAAATGAACAGCTATATTCTCTGGGCCTTGCTCGGCATGGCCGGCTATTCCTTCATGACCTTGTTCGTGAAGATCGCGGAGCGCTCGAGCACCGTCTCCACCCACATGGTGCTCGCGGTCTCGACCACCATCGTCGCAATTTTCGCGGTCATCATCGTCGCCATGCGCGGCGAGCTCAAGGCGCTCCTGTTCGAGCTCGACCGCGAGCCGCTGCTGTGGGCCATCGCCGGCGGCATCGCCCTCACCGTCGCGGTGAGCTCCCTGTTCCACGCGCTGTCGCTGGGGCCGGCCAATGTGGTGGTGCCGATCTATGGCATGTTCATCGTCGGCGGTTCGCTGCTCGGGGTCCTGTTCCTGGGCGAGCCCATGGGCTGGCATAAGATCGTGGGGCTCATCGCCGCCGTGGCCGGCGTGGTCCTGATCTCGCTTTAGCCGTTTCACCTAACTCCGCGATCCATAGTAGAACACGAGCGTCGTCTACACGTTATAGTTGTACTTTCCACGTTCTTCCCCTAAGCTCAGCCAGAGGCTGTTGGAAAGGGGAAGCCGATGGCACGAGCCGCCCGCAAGCGAGCGCCGAAGGCCGAGAAGACCAAATCTGCTCGACCAAGACGCCCTCAGCCTAAAGCGACCACGCCCGTGGTTCGCATCCTCAATCGCATCCCCTCGCGCAACACCGAAAAGGACTGGCGATTCGGCAACGCCTTGGCTGCAGGCGTCGTCGCCCCGGAGTCGATCCCGCAATCCAAGGATCTGCGCGAGGACTGGTGGGCGATCAACGACCAGGGCTCGACCGGCGCCTGCGTCGGTTGGGCAACGGCCGATTCCCTGTTGCGCTGGCATTTCGTCCAGGAAGGCCGGCTGAGCTCGGACTATCTGCTGTCCCCTCGCTTCATCTGGATGGCCGCCAAGGAGAGCGACGAATTCACCAGCCAGCCGACGACCTTTATCGAAAGTGACGGTACGAGCCTCAAGGCCGCGCTGCATATCGCCCGAAACTATGGGGCGGTTGTCGATGCCGTGCTGCCGTTCGATTCGTGCTGGCTTTTTCCCGGCGAAGTCGAAACCTTCTATGCTCTTGCGGCGCAGCTGAAGATCGCAAGCTACATTAATCTCGGCCGGGACCTCGCGAACTGGCGGCATTGGATCGCGACCAAGGGGCTGATCCTCACGGGGCTTGTCTGCGATAAAACCTGGATGAACGCCGAGGACACGGGGGGTAGGCTCGATCGCTACGACCCGATGTCGGCGGATGGCGGACATGCCGCCGCCTTGGTCGGCTATGACGACGACATGTTCATCGTCAGGAATAGCTGGGGCGAGTATTGGGGAGATTGGGGCTTCGCCTATGCGTCCAATGTCTATGCCGCCGCCGCCTTCGACGAGGCCTATGGCGTGAGCGTGGTGTAACGGTCGCTAGCGCCGGTCGGGGAAGCGGGCGGCGAAGTCGTCGCTGGTGTTGACCTTCGGGTATGGCGTCGAGGGGGTGGGCACGCCCAGAAAGGCGCAAAGCGGCTCCCAGCCTTGGCCAGACTCATAGACGAGCAGCCTGTCAGGTGGGAGGGCGTGGCGCACCGCCTCATTATGCGCGCTGAACACGCGCAGCGCATGGGCCTTTTCGAGCGAGCCGCCGAAGGTCTTCTCCACCACGATGGTGTTGACCATCTCCATGTGGCCGCGGCGGCGGGGATCGATGGCGCCCCAATCCTGCGCGGCGCGAAGCACCTCGAATTCGAGCATTCTGGCGAAGATCGTGGCGCAGGCGCTGGCGTACCAGGCTTGCGGATCGCGCGTGGTGAGAATGATCTTGGCGTCCGGATTGGCTTCCGCCAGCTCGCGCCAGAAATACGTCGAGGGCCAATCGACGGTGGACGCATAGGCTTGAAGCACGCCCCAGTCCCAGGCTTGACCTCGAGCCAGCGCCAGCCACGCCGCGTCATGCTCCGGGTGCGCGTTGACCTCGGCCATGTGGTAGCAGGGACCGAGCCCGAGCTGCTCGAGCGCGAACTTGAGCGACAGCGTGCCCGTCCGGCCAAAACCGGCGCCAATCACTTTCAGGGACATGGCTCGATCCCGCCTACCCGTTTCTGGGTGCCAGTTTAGCAAGCAGAGCGGGCCCGAGGAGGGAATCACGCAAACTTGCGGCGAGAGGTCCTCTATGCTTCCGTGCCGCCGGGCAGGGGAGAGAATGCCGCGATGGATGCAAGCACCGGTGACACCAAGGCTGAAGCGAAGCAGCCAGCTGCGAAGCAGCTTGCCGCGGCGCGACGCCTGATCGCGGAGATCGCGGCGGCGCTCGATCTCGATGCCTCGGTCAGGCTGTGGGACGGCAGCCTCGTGCCGCTAGGTCAGAGCGTCAAAAGCCCGCTCACCCTCACCATCGCCGGCCCGGGGGTGGTGGCGTCGATGCTGCGCTGGCCCACGCTCGACCGGCTCGTCCGTCTCTACGCCAAGGGACGCATCGGGCTCGAAGGCGGGACGCTGATCGACCTCGGATCGCAGTTGCAGCAAACGAGCACGCGCAAGCGCCTGAAACATTTGGGCAAGCTCCGCGTGGCCAAACTCCTGCTGCCCTTCTTGTTCGCCGCCCCAGACCGGCCCGGCCGCTCGCGCGACTATGCGGGCGACGAGACGGGGCGCGCCCGCGCCCAGGCCGAGAACCGCGATTTCGTCCAGTTCCATTACGACGTCTCCAACGATTTCTATCGCCTGTTTCTCGATCCCCACATGCAATATTCCTGCGCCTATTTCACCGATTGGTCCGGCACGCTCGACCAGGCCCAGGCCGACAAGCTGGAGATGATCTGCCGCAAGCTCAGGCTGAAGCCCGGCGACCGGCTGCTCGATATCGGCTGCGGCTGGGGCGGACTCATCATTTACGCCGCGTTGAATCACGGCGTCAGGGCGCATGGCGTGACCATGTCGCAGACGCAGCTCGACCTCGCGCACGAGCGGATCGCGCAGGCAGGCCTGAGCGACAGCGTCAGCGTGGAGTTGAAGGATTATGCCGAGCTTGGCGGCACTTACGACAAGATCGCCTCGATCGGCATGTACGAGCATATCGGGCTCACCAATATCCCGCTTTATCTCACCAAGGTCCGCAGCCTGCTTGCCGATGACGGGCTGTTTCTCAATCACGCGATCTCGCGCCGCGCCAAGCGGCGGCAGCGGCGGCTCGGCAGCCGCCCGGAGCAGCGGGCGATCATGCGCTACATCTTTCCCGGCGGCGAGCTCGACGATATCGGCCACACCGTGCAGGAGATGGAAATCAACGGGCTCGAGGTGCAGGACGTGGAGAATTGGCGGAGCCACTATGCGCTGACCACGCGCGCCTGGTGCGAACGCCTGACGGCGCGACGCGAAGAGGCCGAAGCCATGGTTGGCCCTGAGCTGGTGCGGCTGTGGCTCGCCTATCTAGCCGGCGTTTCGCTTGCCTTCACCCGCGGGAGCTTGCGCATCTACCAGACACTGGTGAGCAAGCAGGGCAGGGGTCCATCGCCGCTACCGCCGACGCGCGCCGATCTCTATCGCTGAAGCGGGGGCGCCGAGGCAATTTCGAGCGATGGCAGCGCGCGGCAGCCCCGTAGCGAAGGTCCGGGCCTGCCAATGCTGACCCATGACGGCAGTCGCATTCCCGACCATCCGGTCACCGCATGGATGTCGGCTAAGTGGTCAGAAACGGCCGGAGACGGTGCCCATAACGGCTTGCTCGTTCCCGGCAGAGCGGCTGATCGTCGTTTCACCGCTCAGCGTGCCGATAAGGCCAGGCGCCACGGCGAGAGCGATGCCGCCATTCAGCCGGCCGTACACATCGTTGTCATTCCCGATCTGAAGCCTGCGGCCGACATCCGGCACCGTTACGAGCGCGGTTCGGATGACGCGGTCGTCGCTCATGAAGTCCTGCTCAAGCGTCAGGTTGAAATAAGGAACGACGGTCATCAAGCCCACGGCATATTCCACCGCTGCGGCAATGCCGGCGCTGCCGATCAGTTGCTCGGCCTCCTGCGACTCCACGATCATGTCGAGGCCGGGAGCCCCACTTTCGTGATATTGGTCGATCTGGACGTTGGTGTAGCGCAAGGCGAACAATGGACCGGCCGTGACGCGACCCCAGTTGAACCGATAGCCGGCAGAGCCGAATGCGCCGAACGGGTTTCCGCTGGTATCGGCCGTAGACTGAAGTTGCGGCACGAAGGTCTGCCGGAAAAGGTCGTAATCGTCGTGAGAAAATGAAGCACCGGCGGCGGCGAAAAGCGCGCCGTTGTCATAGCCTCCCATCGCGCCCACGTGATAGGATTGCAAGTCGATGGAGCCGCGCGCCTGGTCGAGATTCGCCGTGCCTTCGTCAATGCCTCCCATCAATCCGAGCGCCACGTTCCGCCAGGGCCGAATAACTACGCCACCCGAGGCTTCGGTGACCTTAGAATCGAAGCCAACCGCGGCCGCGGTCGCACTGCCCTCACCATCTGCGCGCCGAACGTTGAAGAACACATTGCCCCACTCGGGTGTTGGAGTGAGTTGCTTCGAGCCCGTCAGCATGGGCGAGCCGCGATCTGAGACCCCGGTCCCCAAAATGGCTTCCTGCATGCGCCGCAGGAAGTTATCTCCGTTGGTCAAGGCAAAATCGGCCTGTGCTCCAATGGTCTGGGGCGCCAGCAAGGTATCGGCCGCGTATTCGGCCAGGATCTGATGCGCGGCCGCGGTCGGATGCACGTCATCCCAGAACAAATACTGGTTCGGATGCGCGCACACCACCCCGGGGTCCCAGGATGCCGGGACGCCCATCGTCTTCGGCTGCACGCAGGCTTCGGTTACGTTCGTGAAGCCGAAACTGGCCGGGTTGCTCCGCACATAGTCGACGGCCGTAGCAAAATCGACGACGAAGATGTTGGTGTTCGTCTGCCTCGCAACCTTGCCGAGTTGCGCGTTCAGAGCGACCGCAGTTTGGTCGGCAAGGGCGGTGGCCACGCCTGCGAGCGGTTTCCCCAGATACGCAGGCAAAATGCCGATATTCGGGATATTGGGCACGAGGATGGTCTTCGCCCCGGCGGCAGCGAGATCGCGGATACTGGACTTGATATTGCCAGTGACGTAGGCGACCTCCGCGGGAACCTCGTCCAGGGTCGGATCTGACAGTCTACCAAACGTTACGATTTTTCGGTCGAGAAAGGCGAAGAAGTCGTTCCCACCGCCAAAGAGGGAGACGACCGCCGAGGGTTTGAATCGACCGCCGGCTGCGAACCCAGGCAGGTTCGAGGGGCAATCCCCTCGAAAGCAGTCGATTTGCGTTTGTATGCCCGGCAAGTCGATCGTGGGGGGGATAACCCCGAGCTCATACTGAACGGTTTCTAGTCCAACACTGAGGAAATTGCTCGAGGTAGCCGAGGGAGGAAATAATGAGCTCGCGCTGTTCCCCCAGGGGAAGGAGCCAATTGTTGCCCCGCCCACGGCATAGTTCTGACCCGGTTTGGCGCGCACTCCGATCAACTTGGGCAGAAGTTCGACCCAGGTCGGACCGTTCGAGAATCGGCCGCCATAATAGGGAGACACCGCTGGAGGCTGGCTCGGAAGATCAGCGCCGTTAGGCCAAGCGGGGTCCTGGTACAAGACGATTCCAGGAACGCGACCCCCGTCGCTGTAGCTGTCACCGAATGCATAGACGGTGGAATATGGTGACTTGGCATATACTGCCGTCGAACACGCAACAAAGCTCAGCGCCGCAAATGCAATGTGGTTCATCTCGTGTTCCCCCCGCCTTGGAAGATTAGAAAACGCCTCTAGTCAGGCGTCATTTTTTTGTTCTTGCGAATATTGCTGTGTGACAATTTATCATCCTGTGACGGGGAATTGGTACCAAAATAGCAACAGGTGTGTTTGAGAGGTGTGGTTGTAGAGTGCTCAGCGCCGCTTCGTCACGTCAACAAGGAGCGCACCAGCAGCCATAAGGGGGTTTCTGCCCGTCATAGGCTGGTCCGCATACCCAGTGATATCCCGCAGGGCAGTGGCGGCCACGTCCATGGCAAGCGGCCTTCCTGATCGGCGAGTAAGTCTTCGCCATGGCGCCCATGGTTGCAGTCGCGATATTTGTCGTCGCCTCTGCCTTCCATGCAAGAAATCCAGCACCGAGCACCGCAGCCGTCACGGCAAGGGTCATTGCAAGTTTACGCATCCTTGGCTCCTCGATTCGACCTCATTCTCCGAACCCTTCAGAGCTGGCAAGAATACCGCAAACCGCAATCCGGAGAAGGGTGCGTTTCGCGAGGCATCTCGTACATTCCTCCGGCGAGGGGAGGGCTGATGCCGTGGCTGTGACGGTGCACCGCTTCCCGGGGGAAACGATGGCCCTGTATCATGCCTTGCCAAACCGAACTACCGACCGGCTGCGGGGTGCTTCCACTTGCGACTCAAAGCGGACATCGGCAAGCACGCGCGTTGTTGCGTTCTGCGAGAACTGAGTGCGCCCAGGGGCGAACGCTTGCAGCTATCTCGATCCCTCCGGCCCCAGATTCCAGGAGATGAGGGCGGCCTCGCGCGGGGTCAGTGGCTAATCGAGAGCAACACCAACACGCAAGAAGGTCGCGGGAATGGAGGTGGTAGTATCCTTGCTTGGACTCATGTTTTGGCTGCTGAACAGAACTTCCAGCTCCTTTTGGAGGTCACCGGCGCGTCCGTCCTTTCCCGCAGCCTCGAACGCATTCATGGTTGGCCCATAATATTTTCTGAAAGTACCAACGAGCTCTGACGGTGCGCCGGGGAAGTTGAAGCTGTAGGTGTCTCGGACGAATGATACATTCTCTTTCGGCACCCCCGCGCCTGCAAATCGCTCGATCACGTTGCTCTCGACTCCCCACGTCATAGGGCTAATGAAGCCCTCCGGCGGTGGCGGCGAGTACGAGGCGCTGATTTTCAGGATTTGCGCCACCAATGTAGGATCATTCGGAATCCAGTTCCCCATCACGATCCGGCCTCCGGGCCGGGTCACGCGCACCATCTCCTTGGCCACATCAAACGGCTTTGGCGCGAACATGGCGCCAAAGATGCTCACGGTGAGGTCAAAGGCATGATCTTTCAGCTCATGCAAATTGGACGCATCGCCTTCTTGAAACTTGCAGTTCGTGAGGCCTTCCTCATTCGCGCGCTTGTTCCCAGCCTCAACCAGATTCCTCGCGATATCGACGGCCAACACGTCCGCGCCGAGTCTTGCCTCTGGCAATGCCGTCGTTCCATCTCCACATCCGAGATCCAAAACCTTGAGCCCTTTTGTAATTCCGAGTTCCTTGACGAGCGCCTCTCCGCTCTCTCTCATGCTCGCCGCGATGCGCGTAAAGTCGCCTTTTTCCCATAGTGCTTTGTTTGGATTCATTCGAGCAATCCCCTCATTCCGCGACGCGCCGGATGTCCGCTCTTCTTGATAAAGGATACAGCTTTCAGCTGTGCATGGCCATGTAAGCCAAATATCCGCTTCTGGCCGACACACTCGGCGAGATGCGCGCTGATCAGGGCGAGGCGGTGAAGAGGGCCGCTAAGAGGTCTTTCATCATGCCGGCGTAAACCGAGACTCCGGGCCGTGCGCCTGCTTTTGACCCAATGCGTACACAACGCGAGCGTAGCTAAAGGCGCGTTTTTCCGGGCCTGGTGGAGATGGATTGTCGCACCAATCCTCTGGCTCGGCACGACTACGAGGAGGAATTATGAGGCTTGCCGTTCTAGCGTTCACCCTGGTGCTGCTCGCGCAGCCGTGCAGCGCCCATACCGATCTCTATTTGATCGCGCTCATGGGCCAGTCAAACATGGAGGGGCGCGGCGAGCTGGCCGATCTTCCGCCCGGGTTTCCCGCAAATCCTACGAAGCTCTGGACCTTCACCAACTCCTATAAGTGGGAGCCTGCTCGGGAACCCGTTGACGCGCCGCAAGGCCAAGTTGACGTCGTTTCGATGGGTAAGCGCGCCGGCGTAGGGCCGTCGCTGGCGCTCGCGGACGACTTCGTGTCCGCTCATCCCTCCACTTCCGTTGGTCTGATTCCCTGCGCGCGCGGAGCGAGCAGCATCAGCGAATGGCAGGAGACACAAACCAAGCAGCCGCGCAGCACGTTGTTCGGCTCGTGCATGACCCGCATGAAAGCGGTTTCTCCTGCCGATGGCACCATTAGGGCGGCGATCTTCTGGCAGGGGGGCAGCGATACGAAATATCAGGACGACGCTCTGAGGTGGAAGGAGCGTTTCACGAGTTTCGTGGCCGATCTCCGTGCCGATCTGGGCAACCCCAATCTGCCAGTGATCATGGTAATTCTCGGGACCCCCAATCAGGAGACCCTGAGAAAGCGCCCTTACTGGCAAGTCGTGAGGGAGCAGCAGCGGTCGGTGAACATTCCGGGGGTGATCAAGATCGAGGCAGATGGATACGAACGCAAAGCGGACGGTGTCCATTTCACGACGAGCGGACAGCTCGCCTTTGGCGCATCACTTGCGAGCTTACTTCCTGCCCCGTGAGTTGTCGCTCGCGGGAACTCTGTTCTGCCACTTCATGGCATGGGGTAAAAGTCGGCAAGCTCCGGGCACGATGCGCGTCGCGGCGAGGCGCGCGCATGTGTTGCGCTCTGAGGCCGCGGGCGTTTCGCCATTGGAACGTGGCGGTCGCGGCCTCGATTTTGGGCTATAGTCCGCTTTGAGCCAAAGGGTGAGGAAGCGCATGACCAAAGTCATCTATGAGATCGTGGAGCATGACGGCGGCTGGGCCTACAAGGTCGGCGATGTGTTCTCCGAGCCCCATCCGAGCCACGAAGCGGCCGTCGCCGCGGCGAAGCGGGCCGCGGCCGAGCAGGTCCTGCCGGGCGCCACCGAGACCATCGAATATGAGGACGAGAGCGGGAAGTGGCACCGCGAGGTCGATCCCGGCGACGACCGGCCGTCCACCGAGGTGCTGGACGAGGAGGAGTAGGCCCTCGCCTCGCCGCGCAACGACGCAAATCCAGCGTCGAGATGTCTCGCGTAAATCTGGTGGATAGTTTGGGTGAGGGGTGGACTCTGCGGGGCGGCCCGTTTAGTTATAGCTGCACTTTGTATAAAATTGGCTAGAGCGAGATAATGCAAGTAATTCGTGCATTCTTCGCCAGGGTACAACTGCTGGGCGCGTTGTCTCTGATCATGATCTGGCTAGGGACCTTGCGGCTGTTTGCGCAAGAACCGCACAACTTTCCCTAAATCTATCGCACTTGCCGGGTGCCGATTCCGTCGCTGGACGCTGTTTTGAGCCTCGTCCAAACTCCGGGCCATGGCGCGCTGCGTATTCGCTTTCGTCCTCATGGCGACACTGCTCGGGGTGGCTCCCGCGTGGAGCGAGGACGCGGTCGAGCCGCTTCATGACACAACGCCCGGTGCCGACCAGCCGAAGCCCTTCGTCGATATCGTCTGCCCCATAATGCAAGAGCAGGCGGTGGCAACCGGCTTGCCGGCCATGATGTTCGTGCGCCTGATCTGGAAGGAGAGCCGCTTCAACCCGCAAGCCGTCAGCCCCAAGGGCGCGCAAGGCATCGCGCAATTCATGCCGGGGACGGCGGCCGATCGCGGCCTCGACGATCCGTTCGAGCCGAAATCGGCGATTGCCCATTCCTCCAGCCTGCTCGCCGATCTTCGCGCCGAGTTCGGCAATGTTGGGCTCGCGGCTGCGGCCTATAACGCGGGCGCCGAGCGGGTGCGGGATTGGCTTGCCGGCAGATCGAACTTGCCGGCCGAGACGCAAGCCTATGTCTTCTTCGTCACTGGCCGCGGGGCCGAGGACTGGAAGCTGCCGGAGACCGAGCTGCCGCGGGCGCTGACAGATGAGGCCGAGACCGTGGTGGATCAGTGTCGCGAGCTCGCGCCTTTGGTGGTGCGGGCGGTATATGAGACCGAGCCTCTGACCGCGAGCGGCGCGTGGCGGCCTTGGGGGGCGCAAATCTCCACGTCCTTCTCCAAGGCGAGGGCACTGGCACAATTCGCGCGGACGCGGGCGCGTTACGGGCAGGTGCTCTCCGAGCGTGAGCCTTTCGTACTGCCGCAGCGCAATCTCTCCCGCGGCCGCCGCTCGCTCTACATGGTCCAGATCGGGGCCGACAGCCGCGAGGATGCGCAAGCACTCTGCACCGCGCTTCGCGCCAAGGGCGGCACCTGCATCGTGCAGAAAAACTGAGTGGGTCTCCGCCGATCGGATGCGACCGGCGGAGAGACGGATAGGCACGAAGCCTCGACCCCCTCAATACGTGCAGGATGTCGCGGCTGGCAACAGGGCGCGGCTGAGCTATGGTGCCGGGGCGGGGAAAGGGCTCAATCCATGCTCACGATTTACGAGATCAAGTCGGGCGCGCTCGTACCGCACAAGAACCCGCGCCGCATTAGCGAACAGACGGTCTGGATCGACCTGCTCAATCCGAAACGGTCGGAGGAGACTAAGGTCGAGCGGGCCTTAAAGATCGGTGTTCCGACACGGGAGGAGCAGCGGGAGATCGAGGCGTCGAGCCGGCTCTACCAGCAAAACGGCGCGTATTTCATGACCGCCACGGTGTTGTATCAGGGCGATATGGCGGAGCCAGTGGCCACGCCGATCACCTTTATCCTTGCGGGCGACAAGCTGATCACGCTCCGTTACGCCGAGCCGCGCGCCTTCTCGCTCTTCGCCGCCCGCTGTCAGCGGCCTGAGACCAATCTCTCCAACGCCACCGCCGTGTTGATCGGGCTGATCGAAGCCATTGTTGACCGCATGGCGGATTTCATCGAGCGCATCCAGGGCGAGGTCGACGCTTTGTCGCACTCGATCTTCGAAACGACGGGAAGCACCGTCGCGCGGCAACGGCGGTTCGACGTGCTGCTCAGGTCCATCGGGCGGGAAGGCGAGATTACCTCCCGTTCCCGCGAGAGCACGCATTCGCTCGGACGCCTGCTCACCTTCCTCACCTACGCCACCAATGAGCGGAAAGAGGATAAGCTACTGAAGGCGCGCATTCGCACCGCGGCCCGCGACGTCGCCTCGCTCGCCGATCATGTGAGTTTTCTCTCCAACAAGATCGTGTTTCTGCTCGATGCCACGCTGGGCATGATCAATATCGAGCAGAACAACATCATCAAGATTTTCTCGGTGGCGGCGGTGGTGTTCCTGCCGCCGACGCTGGTCGCTTCCGTCTATGGCATGAACTTCGAGTACATGCCGGAACTTCACTGGCTGCTCGGCTATCCGTTCGCAATGTTGCTCATGATCCTGTTTGCGGTGCTGCCCTATCTCTATTTCAAGCGCAAAGGCTGGCTGTAGTTAAGGCTTTTTTGATGTGAACCGTCTCGCCATGGTCGCATTGATATTGTAGGGAGGCAGGCAAGGTCGAACCGCAAAGAAAGGAAAAAGTTCATGACCAATCGGATGCTCTTTATCGGTGCTGCCACAGGCGCGCTGATGCTTGCTGCATTTTCCTCGCAGGCTTTCGCCACTCCTGCCGGTTCCGCCGGCGCGTCGCAGATCGATGCCGGCGCTGTGCAGCTGGTGGGGTATCGCTACAATCGCCGTGGCGTGCGTGTATGGGCGCCGTTCACCGATGTGGACACGCGGCGCGGCACCTACGTGCGCGCACCGTTCGCGCGCGTTTATTCAGGCCGGCGCGGCACCTGGGTGCGGGCGCCTTTCGTCGACCTGTGGGTCCCGCGTCGCTAGCGGCCGCAATCTCAGCTAAGTCATTAGCGACCAGGCAATCGCGGCGGCGGCGCCAGCGGCGAGCGTCACCGTGATGCCGAGGCGGAGCCTGAGCAGCAGAAACGCTGCCAGGCCCGCAAGCGCCACCGCCTCGAGGTCGAGGGTGGCGGCGTCGGGGAGCCAAAGCCTCAAAGGTCCCCACTGGACCGCCTCGACGCGTCCAAAGAAGACGTGAAGCGCGAACCAGAGACTCAAATTCAGAATGACGCCGACCACGGCGGCGGTGACGCCGCTCAACGCGCCCGCAAGTCTCGGATTGTTGGAGATGCGCTCGATGTAGGGCGCGCCGACGAAGATCCAAAGAAAGCAGGGCGTAAACGTCGCCCACAGCGTGATCGCCGCGCCGAGCAGGCCAAAGGCGAGCCGGGGCTCGCCGCCATGGCGATAGGCCGCGAGGAAGCCCACGAATTCGGTGACCAGAATGAGCGGGCCGGGCGTGGTCTCGGCGAGCCCGAGCCCGTCGAGCATCTCGCCGGCACTCAGCCAGCCATGGGTCTCGACCGCAGCCTGCGCCATGTAAGTGAGCACGGAATAGGCGCCGCCGAACGTGACGATGGCGAGCTTGGAAAAGAAGATTGCAATCTCGGTGGTGACGTGGTGCCGGCCGAACAGGAGGGCAAGGAGCGCAAGGGGGACGAGCCAAAGGGCAAGCCAGAGCCCGGCGACGCGCAAGGTTCGTGACAGCGGAATGGGTGCCTGTGCCTCCGTTCCGGTCGCGGCCGCCGGTGTCGCCCGCGCCAGCCCATAGCCCAAAAGCGCGGCGATAAGAATGACCACCGGAAACGGAACGGCGAAGAAGAAGATGGCAATGAACGCGGCCGCGGCGATGGCCCAATCCTGGGGCAGGCGCAGCGCGCGCTTCGCCACTTTGAGCAGGGCCTCGATGACGATGACGAGCACGGCCGCTTTGATGCCGACAAAACCCGCCTGCACGAGCGGCACCTCGCCAAACAGGGCGTAGACGCCGCTCAAGGCCAGCACCACAAG
>Ga0307376_10002921_pt1 | contig 16245 bp, 13 predicted proteins | sample TR2MG_FD_202536 | JGI IMG/M metagenome (GOLD analysis project Ga0307376, IMG submission 202536) | Soil microbial communities from Risofladan, Vaasa, Finland - TR-2 | ecosystem: Environmental > Terrestrial > Soil > Coastal area > Acid sulfate soil | place: Finland: Risofladan, Vaasa | collected...
CGAAAGCGAGGTAATTAAATTCTGGAGTGTGAAACGAGAGTTTCACTTGGTCAAGCTTTCGCTTGACACTCCAACCTTCCTTTCGAGAGGACTCCAAAAATTCTGGACTCCCCCAATGAAACGATTTCAACTAAGAAGGGTTAAAATAAAATGAACTATAAATTAAAGAAAAAACTTCCTAGCGGTAGGACCTTTGAACAAATAAGGAATCACTATGAGGTAGAAAAAGCAATTGCCACAAGACTCAAAAAAGCTATCAGGGAAGAAAGAAAAATAATTTATCAAACAATGTATGACGAGTTATTTAAACAAGTCCCTGACCACTCAAGACTTAAACGTCGGGAAGACCCGAAGATGACCGCCATTGCAAATCAAAATAAGTTAAAGTTAATAGAAAAGTTTATTGATAAATCTACAATTTTTGTAGAGTTTGCCCCTGGTGATTGCAGATTTGCTATAAGTATATGTAACCGTGTAAGGTTTGTTTATGGGGTAGATATTTCAGACCAAAGAGGACAACTTGATAATGTGCCAGATAATTTTGAACTGATTATTTATGATGGCTATAATCTTCAAATGCAAGAGAACTCTACCGATGTTGTATTTAGTGACCAATTAATAGAACACTTACATCCGGAGGATACAGAATTTCACTTTCAGTTGGTAAGAAAGATTTTGAGACCGCAAGGTGTATACGTATTTCGGACACCCCATAGATTTTCAGGTCCCCACGATGTTTCTCGTTATTTTTCAAATGAGGCAGAAGGATTCCACCTTAAGGAATGGACCTATAGCGAGATAGCAAAGATTCTCAAGCGTTTGGAATATTCATCATGGTCTGGTTATAAATATACAAAAAGGAATCTGACCAAAAAGCCATTTGCGTATTTCATTATTATTGAATATATACTCAACATGCTTCCCAAGCGATTAAGAAAAATCACATCAAGATGCCTTCTTTCCAGGTATATTACTATAGTGGCCGTTAAATGACTCTCACAGGCACTGTCGTTGTAGGCAAAAATTTCCCGATTGAAAATCGGGATGCCTAATCCCTTCCGAACGATTCCCGCCTCTCACAAAAAATTTTTCAAAAAAAGCTTGACAAAGCACTTGGCGATTGTTAGGATATAGTAAAATTTAACTATTAAAATTTTACTATATGGAGGAAAAAAAAATGGAAGATTTGATGTTTTTGGGTCTATTGCAGGAAGGTCCGAAACACGGTTATGAAATAAAAAAAGAGATTAATAATGTAGTAAGTCAATTTACTGGCATAAATGTCAAATCGGTTTACTATCCTTTGAAGAAGTTAGAAGAGAAGGGTATGGTTTCCAAGAGAGCGGGAAAGGCAGGGAGGCGTCCTGAGAAGTATGTCTATAGGGTTACTAAAAAGGGGAAAGAAGAGTTTGCTAAACTGCTAAATAAGAATTTTCTCGTTATTCAGAGACCCTACCTGAATATAGACCTCTCGCTTTACTTTCTCCAATATGGGAATCCTAAAATAGTCAAGAGGAGACTGGAAAACAGGTTGAATGGATTAAGAGGAATAAAAACCTGGGCGGAGAATAGAGAAAAGACTCTTCAGAAAGAGAAAGCCCTGTACCATATGATTGCTATTACAGAGCATTCTCTGGAGAGTGCCAAGTCCGAAATCAGATTCACAGAGAGATTGATAAAACAATTTGCTTAACAAGCGCGGAGGAAATCGGTTGAATAATTTTTCCAAGTTTTTTGCCAGATTTGTCATTCGTCACAGGATAGTATTTATTCTTATTTCTTTGGCTTTGACTATTTTATTTGCCTATCAACTGAGACATTTAACTTTGCAGACCAATTTAGGTGATTTTGCTCCCCAGAAACATCCCTACCTTGCAGTGCAAAGACAACTTACCCATATCTTCGGTGGATTGAATCAAATCTCTATTGCCATTGAAGTAAAAGAAGGAGATATATTTAATTATTCCACTCTCAGTAAAGTCCATAGCATCACGAAGAAATTATACCTTCTCAATGGAATAAATGCTGGTAGAGTTGTTTCCCTTTCAGCGAGGAAAATCAAGAGTGTGAAAGCGACTGCTGAGGGATTTGGAGCAAGAAGACTTATGAGGTATCCGCCGAAGTCGGCTGAAGAAATGGAAAGACTGAAAGAGACTATTGTCCGGAATCCTATGATTTATGGACCCATTGTATCGAAAGATTTCAAAAGCACGCTAATTCAGGCTGATTTTGAATCGGATGTCTCCTCGAGAAGAATCTTTCGCCAGGTTCAACAGATTATTGAGGAAGAGAAGGATTCCAATAACAATATATACATTGGTGGAAGACCGATATTGGAAGGATGGCTTGACTTCTATACTCCCAAAATGGGGAAAATTTTTATGGGAACGCTAATTGTAATGATTCTAATCTTATACATTGCTTTCCGGTCTAAGAGAGGAATTCTCCTTCCCCTTGCTTCCAGTCTTATGGCTACTGTTTGGGGGTTAGGTATTCTTACTCTTTCAGGATATAAGCTTGGTCCAACCACCATACTTACGCCCTTTCTGGTACTGGCTTTGGGGATAAGCCACTCTGTTCAATTTATAAAGAGATATTATGAAGATGAACTGAAGCATCTTTCCAGCAAAGAAGCCTCTCAGGAAACACTTCAGTCTCTCTTTGTTCCCGCCTGCACTTCCCTTGTTACTGATGGATTGGGTTTTCTTTCTCTTCTTATAGTCCCTCTGGCAATGATTAGGAGTATGGCTCTGGCTACCGGAGCAGGAGTGTTAAGTATCTTCTTCACTACTGTAACCTTTATACCTGCAATCCTTTCTTTTCTTCCTTCTCCTAAAAGAAAGGAGGTTGAGCGAGAGGAAAAATTCAATTTGCTGAACAGGATTCTGGGAAAAATATCCTCTTTGAGTATACACCGCCTTTCCAGATGGGCAGTGGTAGGTATTTTCCTCGTCCTGGGAGTGGTGGGAACGATAGGTGCTTCCAGAATTGTAGTCGGGGATAATGAACCTGGTTCGGCATCTCTCTACCGCAATTCTCCCTATAATGTTGCCGAGACGATGATAAGCAATAAATTTGCCGGCTCCAGCCCATATTACGTGTTAATTGAAGGTAAAGAAGAGGAAGGCCTGGTAGATTCTCAGACACTTTTAGAAATGGAGTCACTTACGAATTACGTAAAGGAGAAAATCCCTGAAGCAGGGCATTCCCTCTCCTTAGTAGATTATATTAAGGGCCTTAACTTTGCAATGTTTGGCGGCAACCCCAGATATTTAAGAGTTCCTGAGAAGAGCCAAACCATAGCAGAATATCTCTTCCTCTACTCCATGACTGCATTTCCCGGTGATTTTGACCCTGTGGTTAGTCCTGATTACAAGTATGCCAACATCAAATTTGATTTGAAAGACCATAAGGCAGGGACCATAAACAAAGTACTGACTGCAACTAAAGAGTGGGTGGATAAGAATCATAAGGTTCAGAATTTTGAATTCCGTTATCCAGGAGGAGATATCGGAATTCTGGCAGCTATAAATGAGATTATTAGAAAGGTCTTGCCCCAAAACATAATACAATTATCTTCAATAGTATTTATTTGTATTTGGGTTGCTTATGGGTCGTATGTTGCCGGGATTCTACTTTTGATACCTCTGGTTCTGGGGGTGCTTTTGACTTTTGGAACTCTGGGTCTTCTGGGAGTGAGCTTAACAGTAGAAACATTACCTGTAGCCGCTTTGGGAATAGGATTGGGAGTAGATTATGGGATATATGTCACCAGTCGTCTCAGGCAAGAGCTGAGACAAGGATTGCCATTCGAAAGAGCAATATATACTTCTCTGGAGACTTCAGGGAAAGCTGTATTCTTTACAGGAGCAACAGTGGCTCTGGGAGTCTTCTCCTGGGTATTTTCCAATATTCGCTTACAAGCCAGGTTGGGAGTTATTCTCGGGGCACTTCTCCTATTGAATATGCTCGGTGCATTGATTCTGCTTCCTGCTCTTATTTCTATTTTCAAACCAAAATTTATAATTCCCCCTCACCCTCCCCTCTCCCCCAAGGGGAGAGGCAGTAATAAGGTGCAAAAAGGAGGGTCCCGATGAATAAATCGGGAACTGAAGCGAAGCGGAAGGGTCGCCGTCGCGACGAGTAAGGAGCGACAGGTCTGGCGACGGGTTCGAGATAGTGAGAACCCCGGCCGGATTGAGCGAAGCGAAAGGAGGTGATAAAGAAAAGAAAGATAGATTGGTTATTTTCTAAATTAAAACATAAAGAAAGGAGATGAAAGATGAAGTCTTTAAAATTGTTTTTTCTGGTTTGCGGTCTGGTTTTGGTTTTGACTCAGCTTGCGAGTGCCATTGATAAACCGTACGAAGGAATTTCAGCCGATGAATTAATGAAGATAAAGTACTATATCAAGCACACTAAATTTGCCCAGGACTACCAGAGCACAGGCCATGTGTGGTTGATTACTAAGGGAGGTTTTAAGAGACATAGGAAATTTTTGAGGTCGCGCATTACTTTGAATAGAAAGAGCGATGGGATAGACTATAAGGATGTGGTGGCGTTCACCGAGCCAGGCAACGTAAAAGGTCTGGCAATTTTAACCTGGACTTACATCGACCCGAAAAAGGAACAGGACGTCTGGCTGTGGCTACCCAGTTTGAGAAAGATAAGGAGAATCTCTCAGTCGCAAGCAGATGATTCCTTTATGGGAACTGATTTTACTACCGAAGAGATTACCATCCGCAGGTGGGAAGACGAAACTTATGAAATCATTGGGAATAAAAAATTTGAAGGTTACCACTCTGAGTTTACGGGAAAGACCTATTATGAGGGTTTGGATTGCTACCTGGTGGAAGCAAAACCAAAGAGAAAAGATTGGTATTATTCGAAACGGATTGTCTGGATTGACAAGAATACAGGAGCCAGTATCTACGATGAGATTTACGATCCCCTGGAGAGAAAAGCAAGGACACTCTTTAGAGAATATCAAGAGTACCAAAAGGGGTACTTACCTCAGACATTACTGGAATGTAAGAACGTGAGAACCGGGCATAAAACAATTATTACATTTGATGAGATAAAATTTGATTCGGGATTGAAAGAAGGGTTGTTTACAGAAAAGACTTTGATGAGAAGTAAATGGTAAGGTTCTGAACAGGTCGGTCGCTTTAGGGTGACGAAAATAAGAATTCTTGAATTCTAAGGAGGTTAAAGATGAAGCGAGGAGTTAGTAGATTTTTAATTATTGGGCTTATGGTTTTGGTGGCATCTTCAGTTTATGGTATCGATGTTGCTGAAAATGTTACCATTTCCGGGGTAATAAAGAATGAGACAGCGAGCCATCTGAAAATGGGCGAGTTTATGAAGATTGAGAATACAGTCCAGATGGGAGTAGAATATACACCAACAGAATATCTACATCTATTTGGGCTTTTCAGGTTTTTCTATGACGGTGTCTTCGACGCTGAAGAACAATATGAACCTGTGAAAAGCGAACTTTACCGCACAGATGTTACCAATGATTGGCTCAGGGAGTTGTATGTGGATTTCCTTTCCGACAGGTTGGATGTCAGGTTAGGAAGACAGCAGGTGGTCTGGGGAACTGCCGATGGTGTGAAGATATTGGATGCAGTAAATCCTACTGATATGAGAGAGTTCACCCTCGATGACTATGCTGACAGCCGCATACCTCTGTGGATGGTTAAGTTAGAGTATGCGCCAACGGTTAACGGAACTTTTCAGTGTCTGTTTATTCCAGATTTCCAAGCAAACTACATTCCGCCTGTAGGCGCTCCCTTTACTTTCCGGGCATCAGTGCTTGGTCAAGCGAGTGTGGTTAATTGGCTTATTAACGGGCCGCCGGGCGCGAAGGTTTCCTTCCACGAAGAAGTAAAGCCAGATCCCTGGAGTGATTTGTCGGATACCACTATAGGTTTTCGCTGGCTTGATGTATTGGGAGGATTCGAATATACTCTCAATTTCCTGTATGGATTCTATCTTCCAGGAGCCAATTATTCTTGGTTTGGACCTGCAGATACCTTGAATCTTCAGAAGAGGTATGAGCGGATATACCTATATGGAGCTTCGTTCACCAAAGCCCTGACTAAAGGGGCACTTTCTGGTTTGACCATAAGGGGTGAATTTGCTTACATTCAAGACGTTCCTACTTACTACGGAACAGATGGTCGAGTTGCAGGTCCTCCAGTGAAACTGGACAACTTTAACTATGTCCTGGGATTCGATAAGTCTCTGGTGACAAACTGGCTTGCCAGCCTGCAATTCATCCAGTTCATTACATCCAAGGCAAGTTATCAGGGCAATAGTCTCCTGTTTGGACCAACATTGGGTCCAATGGATCAGGTAACTACTATGTTAAGCCTGAAGCTCTCTACAGATTTTATGCATGAGAGGCTCAAGCCAGAGGTCCTGGTGATATATGGATTGGATAATGACTGGAAAATAACTCCTAAGGTGCAGTTTGAAATTCTGGATAGTCTCGTAGCAGTTGCCGGTGTCCATATTTTTGAAGGTAAACCCAAGAATCTTTATGGGCAGTTTGCTGAGAGAGACGAGCTGTTTTTTGAATTAAGATTTGGATTCTAAGGGAGAAAGGAGGAGGATGAAAATGAATATAGGAAAGGTTCTGGAAGAAAGTGTTAGTAAGTTCGGAGACAAGGTGGCCATATTTTTTGAGGATGAGAAAGTCTCTTTCCGGGAGCTCGACCGTCTGGTGAACAATCTAAGCGCAGGTCTAATTGGGGAGGGTGTGAGGAAAGGTGACTGCGTGGTCACTTTTCTGCCCGATGCAATGGAGATTGCTTTAAGTTATTATGCTATCCTGAAAGTTGGAGCTATTCATGCTCCACTCGATGTGAGGCTTAAAGAGGAGGAAGTAAAGTTAATTTTTGGTGACGCTAAACCAGCGGTAGTTATTACCACCAGCCAGTTTCAGGATATGTTTCTCTCCATGAGAGCAGAAATTCCCAGTATAAAAAGCATCATCGTGGTGGGAGAAGAAGTGAAACAAGGGTGTAAATCTTTCAAAGAGATGAGAGATAAAGATTCCTCCCGAGTTATTCCCGTGGAAGTTGAGGATGGAGATACAGCTCTTTATCTCTATACTTCAGGGACTACTGCCAAGCCAAAGGGAGTAATGGTAACTTTTGGTAACCTGGACTGGTTCCCTAAAGATATGCACGCTATATGGAAAACCACCGAGGACGATGTCTATATGCTCTCATTACCCGCATCCCATATAAGTGGACCTATTCTTTTCAATCAGACGATTGTGATGGGGGTTGCCACTTCAATCTTAGGGGCTTTCAATCCCAGGAAATGGCTGGAGACTGTAGAGAAGAACCGCGTAACTAAGCTCCATTTTGTGCCCCCTATGGCCAATGCATTGATACAGTTGAATCAATTTGAAAAGTACGACTTGTCCAGCTTGAAAGCTGTCGCCCTTATGGGCGCGTATTCAACTCCCGGGCTGGTCAAGGAACTTGGAGAAAAACTGAGATTAAGACGATGTTGTCAAGGTTATGGGTTAACTGAGACTTCGCCTCTACTTACCCTCGAGTCACCCGACAGCAATGCTCCCTTGGGAAACATTGGCAAGCCAATGCCGGGCAAGGAAGTGAAGATAGTAGATGAGGATGGAGATGAACTTCCCGTGGGAGAGGTTGGTGAGATAGTTACTCGTGGGTCACACGTAATGAAAGGGTATCACAATGACCCTGAAGCCACTGAGGAGATAATCAAGGATGGCTGGCTACACACTGGCGATTTAGCGCGGAGAGACGAGGATGGTTATATCTACATTGTGGGAAGGAAACAGGACAGGATAAATGTGGGAGGATTGATGGTCTATGTTTCCGAGGTTGAGGACGTTCTTCACCACCATCCCAAGATAAAAGAAGTGGCAGTAGTGAGTGCTCCTGACCCAAAAAGAGGTGAGAGAATAAGAGCAGTTGTCGCCCTGAAAGAGGGAATGGAAGCTACGAATAAGGAGATAATCGATTACTGTCGTGAGAAAATGGCAGACTACAAAGTTCCCAAGGAAGTTGAGTTCAGGGAGAGTCTTCCCAAGACAAAGACAGGAAAGATAGCCAGGGGAGAACTGGCCAAAACGAGCTCCTGAGGTTCAAGATTCCGGGAACTGCTTAATCTATGAAAAGACCGCTAATTAATTATGGCATTAGCGGTCTTTTTTATAGAGGTGAAGAGAAAAACTCTTGAAAAAAATAAAATAAAAAGATATTATTTGGAAAAATGGGGTCAGAAAAAAAGGAGAGATTTTTGGCTACTTTCTGGGAACTTCTTTTGAATTTTTTCTTTCCCCTTCAGTGTATCAACTGCAGAAGGTTGCTCACAGCCGATAATAAAGACCATGTCTGCGGAGATTGCTGGAGCAGGATTATCTATCTCAACCGGCCAATTGACATAAGGCTATCCTTAGAAGAGATATGGTCAGTAGCAGTATATGATGGGGTGTTGAGGAAGTTGATACATCAATTTAAATATAAAGAGAAGAAATATTTGGCCAATCCATTGGGGAAACTCATGGTCGATTTTGTGGAGGAGTACCTGGAAGAAGAAAAATTCGATTATATTATTCCCATACCACTGGAGAAGGCCAGGCAGAAGAAGAGGGGTTACAACCAGGCAGAACTTTTAGCCCGGGTTTTGGGAGAAGCGGTAAATAAACCAATATTGACCAATTTAGTGAAAAGAAGAAAGAAAACCAAGCCCCAGTTTGAACTGAACAAGAAGGAGAGGTTTGAGAACCTTTCCTGTGCCTTTGAAATCTCAGAATCAGTCAAAGAAGACGTCGCCACAATTGCAGGAAAGACAGTTCTACTATTAGACGACCTGGCAACTACAGGCGCAACCCTAGATGAATGTGCCAAAACGTTAAAGAGGGCAGGAGTTAGTGAAGTTTACGCGCTGGTTTTGGCCCATGGAATGTAGAATTTGAAAAAAATCTTGACTTTATTGGGTGAATTTATATAATGGAGAGTAAGTTATAAAAGGAGGTAAGTGATAAATGGCAACAAAGGTGGGTATTAATGGATTTGGAAGGATTGGAAGGCTGGTGCTACGAGCAGCCATTACTGAAGGTGTGAAGGAGCTCGATTTTGTGGCAGTTAATGATTTGACCGATGCTAAAACTTTGGCACATCTGTTTAAATACGATTCAACTTTTGGTACTTTTAAGGGCAAGGTAGAGGTAAAGAACAGCTCCATTTTAATAGATGGGAAAGAGATAAAAGTCTTGTCCCAGAAGGATCCAGCCCAGCTTCCCTGGAAAGATTTGGGTGTGGATTTCGTCATAGAGTCTACTGGAAGATTTACCGACCCGGAAAAAGCTAAAGCCCATTTAGCAGCAGGAGCGAAGAAGGTAGTGATTACTGCCCCGGCAAAAGGGGAGGCTCTCACTTTGGTTATGGGAGTAAATGAAGATAAATACGACAGCTCCAAACACGATGTTGTTTCCAACGCTTCCTGTACCACAAACTGCCTGGCGCCAGTAGCCAAAGTTCTTCTGGATAAGTTCGGGATTGAGCGGGGATTGATGACTACCATCCATTCTATTACTAATGACCAGGTTACTCTCGACTTTCCCCATAAGGATTTACGCCGTGCTCGAGCAGCTACTCTGTCCATTATTGCTACCACTACCGGCGCGGCAAAAGCTATAGGATTGGTTCTGCCCGAATTAAAGGGCAAGATGGATGGTATGGCAATACGCGTACCTACTCCTAATGTCTCTGTGGTCGATTTAGTCGTCGAGGCGAAAAGAGAAACGACCGTGGATGAGGTGAATAAGGTCTTCAAGGAGGCTTCCCAGGGAAAGCTGAGTAAGTATCTCGATTATACCGAGGAGCCATTGGTATCCCGCGATTTTTATGGAAACAATAAATCTGCCATAGTAGATGGTCTCTCCACAAGAGTGGTAGAAGGCAAGATGATAAAGGTTCTCGCCTGGTACGATAATGAGTGGGCTTATTCTTGTAGAGTGAATGATCTGGTTAGTTATATGGTGAAGTCAGAAGCCAAAAGCGGGTCCAAGGAAAAGGTGGCAACTCAATAGAGGCGACCTTGCCGGCTCGAGCCTCAAGGTCAGAGCCTTTAGCTCTAGCTTACGAAAAAGGTAAAAATAATGGAGAAATTAACAATTTCCGACCTGGAAATAGAAGGCAAGAAAGTCTTAATTCGTTGCGATTTCAATGTTCCTTTAGATGACAAGGGAAAAATTACGGATGACACCCGAATTCAAGCTGCTCTACCTACAATCAGATACGCTCTGGGAAGAGAATGCGCAGTTATTCTGATGTCCCATCTTGGTCGACCTAAAGGGAAAGTAGACCCGAAATTAAGCTTGAAACCGGTTGCCGAAAGATTAGGAGAGCTTTTGAATCTTGAGGTTCTTATGGCGCCTGACTGTATCGGTCCTGATGTAGAGAAGATGGCCAGGGAGTTGAAAGGGGGAGAAGTCCTTCTTTTAGAAAATTTGCGGTTCCGTTCAGGAGAAGAAACAAATGATGAAAAGTTCGCTCAGCAACTCGCCTCACTGGCCGATGTATTTATCCAGGATGCCTTTGGCACTGTGCACAGGGCGCATGCTTCCACATCGGGAGTGCCCAGGCATTTACCTTCTGGCGCTGGCTTTCTATTACAGAAAGAGATAAAATATCTGAAGCAGGTTTTAGAAGAACCAGAAAGACCTTTTTTGGCTATTCTGGGAGGAGCCAAGATATCCACCAAGATTGGAGTTATAAATAAATTATTGTCTAAAGTAGATTCCTTGATTTTAGGCGGTGCTATGGCCTACACTTTCTTGAGAGCAGAGAATATAGGAACAGGTAGTTCAATGGTAGAGGAAGATAAAATTGATACCGCAGGTGAAATATTAAAACAGGCTTCTAAAAAGAAAGTAACGGTTCTATTACCTCTTGACCACATTATTGCTAATAAAGCTTCTGAAGATGCTGAGAGTAAAGAAATCTCAGAAGTCGCCATTCCCGAAGGATGGATAGGAGTCGACATAGGTTCCTTCTCTGTTAAGCGGTTCTCTTCGGCAATTAAGTCTGCTAAAACGATTCTCTGGAATGGACCAATGGGTATCTTTGAAATAGATAAATTTAGTCAGGGGACAAAAGCAATCGCTGAGGCAATTGCCGAAGCTACCAAGAAAGGCAGTATATCAATTGTTGGTGGAGGAGATTCCGTTGCTGCTGTTACCAAATCCGGACTCCAGGAGAATGTATCGCATATTTCCACCGGAGGTGGAGCAGCCTTAGAGTTTCTGGAAGGAAAGGAATTACCGGGAATTGCCTCTTTGAAAGATAAGCGAGGAGATAAAGAATGACAACTTTAATATTAGTAGTCCATATTATTGTTTCTATATGTTTGATTTTGATTGTGCTCTTACAGGTAGGAAAAGGTGCCAGTCTATCAGGCTTATTCGGAGGAGGAGGCGGAGGTGAGGCGATTTTCGGTGGCGGAGGAGGAGATGTTTTTATGAAAAAATTGACCGTGGTCTTCGCCATCCTGTTTATATGCACTTCTCTAACTTTAACTATAATTTCTGTCCGTAGACCATTAAGCACAATTATCTATAAAGAGCCAGCTGTTCCAGCAGCAGTCCCCGAGGAACCCAAAAAGGAAACAGCTGGTCCGGAAGTGCCACCCGTCAAGCCTGAGACACCTTGACTACCAGAACCAGTCCAGCCTAAGTAAGTAGGAACAGGTCGGTTACCCTTTAGAGTGACAGGATACAGGTCGGTCGCCCTTCAGGGTGACGAAATTTTATATATGATTTCCATGTTGGGCAGGTGGCGGAATTGGTATACGCGTACGTTTGAGGGGCGTATGGGGTAACCTGTGCGGGTTCAAGTCCCGCCCTGCCCACCAGTTGGGTTGATAAGGGACTTGAAGCTCCTCTCCCCTTGGGGGAGAGGATAAAGGTGAGGGGAATTATTAGGTTTCCAGAGGCCCCTAAGAATCTGCGGGCGTAGTTCAGCTGGTAGAACGTTTGCTTGCCAAGCAAAAGGTCGTGGGTTCGAAACCCATCGCCCGCTCTTTATCTTCTCCTGTGGAGCGGTACCCAAGTGGCTAAGGAAAAGGTCTGCAAATGAAAGTAATGAAAATCACTTTAGTATTATTTTTAATAATGGGATTGGTTCTAATTAATGGATGTGGTAGGAAAGAAGAAAGACAACCTTCAGTGAAAGAGGCAGAAAAAATATTGCCAAGAAAAGTAATTCCAGAGAAAAGAGATGAAAAGGCGTTGGTTAAAAAAGGAAATAGAATCAAAGTCCATTATACAGGAACACTACAGGATGGGACTATATTTGATAAGTCAAAGGAGGGAGAGCCATTAGAGTTTACTGTGGGAAGTGGACAAATAATACCCGGCTTTGATAAAGCAGTAGAAGGAATGAAATTGAATGAAGAAAAGAAAGTAACTCTAAAAACGGAAGATGCTTATGGGAAAAGAGATGAAACTGCAATAAGGGAGTTCCCCAAAAATTCTTTACCCGAAAATTTTAAACCTGAGAAAGGTATAATGATAAAACTACAAGACCAAACTGGAAGAGCAATGCCGGGGACAGTAACAGACATAACTGAGAATAGCATAACTGTTGACCTCAATCATCCTTTAGCCGGAAGGGATCTTACTTTCGATATAAAGGTTATTGGTATTGAGTAATTTAAAGGAGGTGAAAATGAACATCTACGTAGGCAATCTGTCGCGTGATGTCACCGAAGAGGATTTACGACAAACTTTTGAAGCCTTTGGGAAGGTCGAAACCGCCGCTATTATTAAGGACAAGTTCAGTGGCGAATCAAGAGGATTCGGATTCGTGGAAATGCCCGCTAAAGCTGAAGCCCAGTCCGCGATCACCGGAGCGAATGGCAAGGAGTTAAAGGGACGACCACTTAAGGTTAATGAGGCTCGCCCTCGTCCCCAAGGCCGTGGAGGTGGAGGTGGAGGTGGAGGAAGACGCGGTGGCGGTGGTGGTGGCGGACGGCGCTCCTGGTAAGAGGCGCTCGGACATAATGGAATCATAGTAAAACCAAAAAATAATTCTCAAGATTTCTCGTCTGGAAACCATTCTGTCGACGATAAAAACGATAAAAAAGACGTTTGATATCTTTGTAATTTTTTGTCAATTTTACTATGGTTTGGACATTTTAGTGAACACTTTTGAAAGAGAGTAATGACCTCACGTAGACAACTGAATAGGGATTTATTTAAGCGGGGTCTCTAATGTGAGGTCACCCCGCTTTTTAATTTGCCGGAGCAGTTCAAATTTTATTCCTTCCGTTCGTTTTACTTTTCGAGACGGCGATTGGATATTATTGACAAAAGCAGTTAATTGTGCTATAAATAAAAAACCCAATACTATTATCATTTATGGCGCGGTACCCAAGTGGCTAAGGGAGAGGTCTGCAAAACCTTTATTCGACGGTTCGAATCCGTCCCGCGCCTCCAGAAATTTCTGGAGTCCCCCGATGAAATCGGGGGAAAACTAGATTCCGCCCTTTCGGACGGACTCCAATAATTGGAGTAGCACCGCTTGCGGTGCGTTGACGCGAAACAAGTTTCGCTACTCCAAAACCCTGGAGTCCTTGCGAAAGCAAGGTGAAGTACATCCCTCCCTTTTGGGAGGAGTCCAGAAGCAAAAAAGTACATATCCTTTTTTATTCCGCCCTTTCGAGGCTGTGTCATAATTAGATTTTTTGTTTGGTAGCCGTAACCTTCAGGTTGCGTTCTCGACGGGGAAATTGCGCAGGCTAAAGCCTGCGACTACCAGAATTAGGGTTACGACACAGCCTCTTTCGGGCGGACTCCAGAACCAAAAAGTACCTGGCACTTTTTTTATTTTTTGGGCGGTTAGCTCAGGTGGTTAGAGTGCATGGTCGACATCCATGAGGTCACTGGTTCAAGTCCAGTACCGCCCACCAATAATTTTAGAGTTCTTGATTATAGTTAGGAGACGCAAGTGGCTAAGAGAAACGAAAAAATTGAGAAAGATTTAGAGGCACTGCGCCATTCCTGTTCCCATATTATGGCGCATGCAGTTACTGAACTTTTTCCTGGTGTAAAGCTTGCTATCGGACCACCTATTGCTGATGGTTTTTACTATGACTTTGATAAGAGGGAGCCTTTTACTCCCCAAGATTTAGAAAAAATTACTGAAAAGATGAAAGATATTATCAAAAAGAATTATCCCTTCGTTCGTTCTGAAAAGTCGAGAGAAGAGGCGCTGAAATTCTTTGGTGATAGAGGGGAAAAGTATAAAGTTGAGCTGATAGAAGGAATGGATGATGAGAAGGTAACCATTTACGAGCAGGGAGGCTTTATTGATCTCTGCCGAGGTTCCCATGTCAAGTCGACAGATAAGGTAAAATATTTTAAGTTGTTAAGCGTTGCTGGTGCTTACTGGCGGGGTGATGAGAAGAGGGAGAGCCTCCAGAGAATCTACGGAACAACATTTTTTACCCAGGAGGAGCTGGATAAATATCTATATTTGCTGGAAGAAGCTAAAAAGAGGGACCATCGCAAATTAGGGGTTGAGCTTGACCTTTTCAGCATGCACGAGAGAGCAGGAGCTGGACTAATATACTGGCATCCTAAGGGCTCACGTATCAGGAAAGTAATAGAAGATTTTTGGGAAGAGGAACATCTAAAAAATGGATACGAGCTGGTAGATATTCCCCATATTGCCAGAATAGATTTGTGGCAAACCTCCGGTCACGTCGATTTCTATCAGGAGTATATGTATTCGCCTATGGACATCGAGGGGCAGAAGTATATAATTAAACCAATGAATTGTCCCGGACATATACTGATTTATAAAACTAAGGTGAGAAGCTATCGTGATTTGCCAATTCGCTGGGCAGAACTGGGAACTGTGTATCGCTATGAGCGTTCGGGAGTCCTGCATGGCCTTATGCGGGTTCGTGGGTTTACTCAGGATGATGCTCACATTTTCTGTCGTCCTGAACAGTTAGAAGATGAGATTGTAGGGGTGATTAAGTTTGTTCTTTTCATGTTAAGGACATTTGGCTTTTCCGATTATGATGTTGCTTTAAGTACACGGCCAGAAAAATATGTGGGAACTCTGGAGAGTTGGGAAAAGGCAGAAAGTGCATTAAAGAAGGCACTGGAGAAAGTAAAACTTGCCTATGTGGTTAATCCAGGCGAGGGGGTCTTCTATGGACCCAAAATAGATATAAAAATAAAAGACTCATTGGGTCGAGCATGGCAATGTTCCACCATTCAGGTGGATTTTAATCTTCCCGAAAGGTTTGATATTAATTTTATAGACATCAGTGGGCAACGTCGCCGACCAATAATGATTCACCGGGCACTTTTGGGTTCCCTGGAGAGATTCTTTGGAGTTCTAATAGAACATTATGGAGGTGCTTTTCCCGTCTGGCTTGCTCCTGTGCAGGCAACGGTTCTAACTATTACCGACTTACAGAAGGAGTATAGTCAGAAAGTCTATAATCGGTTGAAAGAAAAGTCTATAAGAGTGGAAGCAAATTTTGCTAATGAGAAAATAGATAAAAAAATTCGCAATGCGCAGCTTCAGAAAATTCCCTATATGTTAGTCATTGGAAAGAGGGAAGTGGAATCAGAGACAGTCGCTGTAAGAAGAAGGGACCAGAAAGACCTTGGTCCTGTTAAGGTTAACCAATTCATTGAAGACATATCGGAAGAGATAAAAAATAGAAGATAAACCCAATAATGCAGATATTTAATTAGGAGCTGGAAGAAGACAAATAAGAAATTTTTGAGACAGTTCATGAAAAAAACCCAAAGTTCTGGTTATAAATAATATATTTTTTCACTTGACAAGCGAGAGAGATATTTTGTATAAAAGTTCGGAAGTAGGCTATGCCTCACCTTAAGGAAATTCCGAAAAGGTTGTCATTTTTGAGATAGGAAACTGTGAGGTCCGTCTATGGCGGACTTTTTTTATATTCTAGGAGGTGATGGCTTATAGTAAAAAAAGCGAAGTTGCGAGTAAATGAAAACATCAGAGATAAACAGGTTAAGTTGATTAATGAAGAAGGTAAGATGCAAGGGGTTGTAGAAATCAAAGAAGCTTTGCTTGCCGCCCGTAGTAAACAGATGGATTTAGTAGAGATTGTTCCTGGGCAGACACCTCCTCTTTGCAAAATTATGAATTATAGCAAGTACCGTTATGAGCAGAAGAGGAAGAAGAAAGA
>Ga0307376_10002923_pt1 | contig 16242 bp, 16 predicted proteins | sample TR2MG_FD_202536 | JGI IMG/M metagenome (GOLD analysis project Ga0307376, IMG submission 202536) | Soil microbial communities from Risofladan, Vaasa, Finland - TR-2 | ecosystem: Environmental > Terrestrial > Soil > Coastal area > Acid sulfate soil | place: Finland: Risofladan, Vaasa | collected...
CGCCTTCCTTCTCCCACGTTCCCCGCCACCAAAGGTCGTAGTAGACAAATCCGCGCCACCAGTATGAGTTTACCGTTGCGTGCAGAATCTTGCCGGCAATCCCGGAGTCGAGCACCTTCTTCAAAGCGACCACCGGCGTCAGATATCTGTTGTTGGTCACCACCGACAGGAGTGCTCCCGACTTTCTCTGCGCGGAGAGCATGTCGTCGCACTCCTCGAGCGATGAAGCCATGGGCTTTTCGCAGACCACATGAATACCCGCCGAAAGACACTCAACGGCAAGGTCACGGTGAGTGAACGGCGGTGTGCAGATGGATACGACATCCACCGGCTGTTTCGCTCGCAATTCGGCTATATTCGAGTAGACCTTTGCGTTCAGACTGAACTCACGATTGCGACCATGAGCCTTCTCCATATCGATATCCACAAGTGCGACAATCTTACAGCGCTCCGGGAACTTCAGATATCCGGCTATATGTGCGGCGGCTATGTTGCCTGCACCCAGAATTGCTACGTTGACCATTCGCTCCACTCTCCTTGCTCATCAATTCTCACTGCGGTTCAATAGTCTTTACAATGTAATGTCATTGACCATTCTTGTGACTTTTTACGGTTTTACCGGATAGATGTTCATTGACAGCGCGGAGAACCGGAGTTAAACCACTGAGATGGATACACGCTACACGCTCGAAAAACGGCGAGCACTCATAACAGGCGGCGGAAGCGGCATCGGCCTGGCAATTGCGACCGAGATGGCTCAAGCCGGTGCGCAGGTGGTTATTTGCGGACGGCGACGCGAACCGCTGGAACAGGCAGTCAGCACGATTGGAGGCGGCGCAACCTACTTCGTGCAGGATCTGACTGAGCTTAAGCAGCTTCCGGACTTCGCCGCGCGGATTGAACAGGAATGCGGACCGATCGATATCCTCGTAAACAACGCAGGCGTGAATATGAAACGCTCGATACTGGACACGAGCGATGATCAGTTTTCGGATATTCTCCGGACGGACCTGAATGCTGTCTTCTCACTGACACGGGAAGTCGCGCGACACATGGTTCAGCGGAAGAACGGCACCATTCTTATGATCCTGTCAATGGCATCGCTGTTCGGCATTCCCCAGGTTAGCGCCTACACCGCGGCGAAGTCCGCACTTGCCGGGCTCGTTCGTGAACTCGCAACTGAGCTTTCACCTCGCGGAATAACCGTGAACGGTATTGCGCCCGGGTGGTTCGATACGGCCATGTCACGGAACGCGTTTGCCGACGATCCGAAACGGCTCGAGAAGGTGCTCTCGCGCACACCGGCAGGGAGACTCGGCAGAACCGAGGAAGTAGCGTACGCTTCGGTATTTCTTTCCTCAGACGCCGCGCGATTCATCACGGGAGCCATACTGCCTGTGGACGGCGGCGCGAGCATTGGATTCTGAAAGGGAGAACACAATGAAACTGGGAATTGGTCTGTACCGGCATATGCTGACACGGGAGGACTATCGCTTCGCACGGCAGATCGGCTGCAGTCATCTGGTAGTTCACCTGGTGGATTACTACCGAAAACCCTCAGGAGAGGGCGCACGGGACAATCAGCCAGTTGGCTCGACTGACGGTGGCTGGGGAGTTGCGGGAGACCCGAACGCGCTTTGGACGGTAGAAGAGCTCGTTTCGATCCGTCAGTCAGTCGAGGCAGAGGGTCTTACACTCGAGGCAATAGAAAATTTCGATCCGGCGTTCTGGTACGACATACTCCTGGACGGACCGCAGAAGCAGAAGCAGATGGAAGGATTGAAGCGCCTTGTTCGAAATATCGGTAAGGCGGGAATTCCTGTAATGGGATACAACTTCAGTATAGCAGGCGTCGCCAGTAGAGTTTCGGGCCCATTCGCTCGGGGCAATGCGGAATCGGTCGGAGTGCACGGTATCGATGAAACGCCGCTACCGCTCGGTATGGTGTGGAACATGGTATATGACCAGAATGCGGCGTCAGGAACATTAGCTCCGATAACTCAGGAGGAACTGTGGCAGCGGCTCGCCTACTTCCTCGAGCAGCTTGTACCTATTGCCGAAGAGAATAATGTTCGACTTGCAGCCCACCCGGATGACCCACCAGCGCCAATGGTACGCAGCACGCCGCGACTCGTATATCGGCCGGAACTCTACCAGCGACTTCTCGATCTTGTGCCGAGTCGCTCGAACTCGCTCGAATACTGTGTCGGCAGTATCGCGGAGATGGCTGACGGTGATGTGTATGAGTCTACCGACAGATACAGCAAGCAAGACCGTATCGCCTATGTGCATCTGCGCAACATCCGCGGCAGAATGCCATCTTACGACGAGGACTTCATCGACATGGGCGACATAGACGTATTCCAGATCCTCCGAATACTTCGAGAAAACGAATATACCGGCGTGCTCATTCCGGATCACACCCCGCTTGTCGCCTGTGATGCACCATGGCATGCAGGAATGGCGTACGCGATCGGCTACATGCGTGCCTGCGTCAAAATGCTGGAGTAGTGGAAGGGACGGAGATGTCGAACTCATGCGTCATGTCGGAAAGCAGCATGTTCGTGCCTGTTGGCATGAAGAAGACGCCCCCTGAAAGAGGCGCTTCATCTGTTCGGCGCACCTGACTCAGGGAGCACCTGCCGCCTGCTGCATCTTGTTGAGTTCGATCTGATTACGCGTCTCCACCATTGCGCGGACCCACGCATCATGTGACGAATAATCCGATGGGTTTGGCATTGTCAGATTCGTCCCGGATGCAGGATATATGTCGGACACTGACGCGCCTGAATTACTCACCTCAAATGCCGTAAACCCAATTATGCTCGAGGATGTGCCATCAAAGACAAAACTGCCGGATTCGCTTCCGGATGCTCCCGCCGACAGGACTCCGTTACCTGGAGAGACACTTGAGGATGTGAACCACCACATGACCGGCTTGCCCGAACCATCAAGGCCAATGTACTTGCAAAATACATATTGACTGTTGTTCAGGTCGAGGCTGCGGGTCCCGGTATTCTTGAATGTCTGCGTCAGAGTTGCGGAAGAACCAGACCCTGTGATCGAGTAGCTCTGCGGTATGAGTTTACTTCCCGGATCGACGGGCGTAGTGCCGCCTGACTGCACCGTGAACTCCACCTTGCTGACGTTGCTGTATGCGTTGGAATCGGTATCGAGGAGAGTGAAGTAACCCATTTCTCCGCTGGCAAGGCAGGTGTTGGTGAAGATGTTTGCGGTTGTGAGCAGTCCGACAGAGCCGTTTACGAAGGCGATAACAGGCGTTGCGTTGAGCCGAGTTCCGGTCGAATCGTAGTAGTAGATGTTCGTCAGCTCTACGAACGATTGAGCAACACCGGTATTGTTTGTTATCGGGATCGCGAGGTAGAGTGCCGTACCGACACTGGATTCTTTCATCGAGATGGCAGTCCCCGGAGTGACGTATCCGCTGCCTGAGCTATCATTCTGCAATGTGACGCTCTTCGTTAGCGTCGAATCAGCCACGGAGTTACCACCGAATGCGGATCCATTGACCGTTGCATATGCATTCCCTCCCACCAGCGGGGATCCGCCACCCTTAGTTCCCCCACCGGTCAGAAGACTGCATCCTGCTACCAGCAACGACAGCAGCACCGCCACGCCTGTTGCCACGCTACGGGTGTTCCGTCCCCAAGTCTCGCTGATTCCCCACATAGTGTTGCCTCCACTTACGAGTACATTAGTTGCTGTCGGCTTCTATAAATAAGTCTATGCAGTCGGCAATGAAATGCAAGGGCTAAGGGAAAAATATGTGAACTTCTCGATTGCCTTTCCAGATGGTATGTGCCTTGACCTGCGGAGAGCCGGCCTCGGACGTTGCGCTGGTAACTGAGGCCCTGCCACGATACAATGGCGGCCGGGGTAATGCTCGTGCATGCCGCGCGATTCGCAATCTCCGGGCCCCTAACCTGATCAATGGGAGTTTTTTTTCTTCATGCTAAAGTCAGAACGCGTGCGAATACCACGACGCCAGGCGCTCGCGATGATATTGCCCTATATCGGTACTCGGTTGAAGGCGCAGCTTTCAACCGTTGCGTTCATCGTAATCTACATGGTGCTCTTCCAGATTCTGGTGCTGGGAGTTCCGCTCAGAGATACCCTCCTGGTCAGCGCCGGAGTTGGCGCCGTCATCATTGGGCTGGCATTCTTCCTCGAAGGGCTCCTGTTGGGGATCATGCCGCTTGGGGAGACGAGTGGCCTGATCCTGCCACAAAGGATGCCGCTGGCATTCATTCTGATCTTTGGCCTCGTGCTCGGCGTGGGTGCGACCTTCGCGGAGCCGGCAATCGGTTTCCTCCGTCAGGCGGGGGCGTCTCTGGATGCATGGAAGGCGCCACTTCTGTTTGCACTTCTGAATAGATACGCGGTGATGCTCGTGCTTGCGATTGGCGCGGGCGTGGGAATCGCCGTGCTTTTTGGCGTGCTGCGCTTCATCTATGACCTTCCGATGAAGCCGTTTCTGCTTGTTACCGTGCCGCTTCTGATTGCGATGACGCTTGTGGCCTGGCGGATGCCCGGAATGAAAGCGGTTATCGATCTTGCGTGGGACTCGGGTGCGGTCACCACGGGGCCAGTGACGGTTCCGCTGGTTCTCGCGCTGGGAGTCGGAATCTCGCGGGTGACCGCGCGCAGCGAAAATCGGCTTTCCGGATTCGGCGTTGTCGCACTTGCTTCGGCCTTCCCTATCCTGACGGTCCTGACGCTAGGAATGGTTCTCTCCCACCAGGCGCCACAGCCGATGACAAAAGATGCATTTCTTGCGCCTCAGAATCGTGCGGTTGTGGAGTCACTGTTCTCCGACCCGGCGCACATGAATGAGTACCTGGCGAAGCTTGCCGCCGGCGGAAAAGGAAGTGCCGTCGCCTCAACTGCGGTCCAGGCAGCACCCGCTTTCCTTCGCGACAGCGCGCTGTCGGCAGTCCAGGCAATCCTTCCCCTCTCACTGCTTCTGGTGCTGACCATCGTGGTCATCCTGCGGGAGCGCCTCCCGCGGGTGGATGAGATAGCATTCGGCATCGGATTGGCCCTGGTGGGACTTTTCCTGTTCAACGCTGGCATGCAGCTGGGTCTTGCCAATATTGGTCGGCAAGCCGGGAGTAGTTTGCCTGCCTCATTTACCGCGATCCCGGCGCACGAGGGACCTCAGGTAATCACGAACTTCGATCCGTCGATTGTACAGAGTGCGGTGACATCGACCGGCAGGAGCGTGAGGTTCTTCTACCTCGACAGGGGCGGAAGCATCATTCGCATACCCTACGATCCTGCAGGTTACGATCGATACAACTCAGAATACCGCTACCTTCCGACTCGCGGTCCGCTTTTCGGTTTTCGGGGTGATCCTCTGGGTTTCGTGGTAGTACTTCTGTTTGCGCTACTCCTCGGTGTGAGCGCGACGATGGCGGAGCCGAGCCTCTCGGCCCTCGGAATTACGGTCGAAGATCTGACTGTCGGCACATTTCCACGGGCACTGCTGGTTCGAGCGGTTGCCGCCGGAGTCGGCGCGGGGATGACTGTCGGTTTTGCGAAGATCCTCTGGGATCTGCCGATGATCTGGCTGCTGGTTCCTGTCTATGTTGTGCTGACCATCCTGACGCTCTTCTCGAGCGAGGAGTTCGTTGCAATTGCGTGGGATAGCGCCGGCGTAACGACCGGGCCGGTGACCGTACCGCTGGTACTCGCGACCGGCGCGGGAATCAGTCAACAGATGGGCATCACTGAAGGTTTCGGCATACTTGCCATGGCATCGGCGTTTCCGGTGCTGAGCGTGCTGCTGGTCGGTTTCAGGACTTCTCGCAGACAGGCCCGCGCGCTTCAGGCGATGGAGTAACCCCTTATGCACGAAGAACTCATTCGGCGACAGAGGCTCTCGAAAATCACCTGCTGGGTGTATCGTAATCTCTCCCCGTATGTCAACGAAGTGCTGCGTGAACTAGCACTTCCGGAAGTATACCTGCAGTCCGCACGTTCTGTCGTACTTGAGTCGAAGCGCAGCCTCCTCGGTTTGCGATCTCAGACACGGCTCGATGAGAACCTGTGCGATATTTATCGCTTCTACGTTCCACCAAAGTATGAACTGCAGGTGATGTCGACTGTCGCCACTCGGGCTGACCTTTTCATGGCTGGTCGGGGGTCCATCTACAGCGAGGAGGTCACGCTGCTTCGCCGCGCGGAGCTCGAGTTCAACGATTCGCTGCTGAGGGAACTCGATCGGGCACAGCTCCCGATCCAAACAGGATTTGCCGGCATTTGCTGCATAGTGCAGCGTGGTGACGGTAATCTGCTTGCCCGTTCGATCCTGGAGATGGGATTCTCGGTACCTGTGGTAACCTACGGCAAAGGAATGGGTATTCGCGACAAGCTGGGGCTCCTGCGCATCACCATTCCGGTGGACAAAGAGGTCATCAACTTCGTGGTAAACAAGCAGGATGCCGAAGAGGTGCTCCGTCTTGTCAGCGACAAGGCACGGCTCGAGCATCCTGGGCGCGGCTTCATCTACATGTTTCCCATTCGCAACGCGGTTCTGAATACGAAGATCCACCGTGGTGCCATCGAACAGGTGGCAAGTATCGAGCAGATAGTGGCCGCAATAGACGAGCTTTCGGGGAACGCTGTGTGGCGCAGACGCACAGCTGCCTCCCGCCGGATGTGGGGAAAGAAGCGTTTTCCCCTGCTGACTGAACTTGCGAACTATACGATCATTGACGTGGAGGGGCACACTGCGGATCTCGTGCGTAGGGCAATGGATGCAGGCGCGGGGGGCGCGACGCTGTCTGCGCTGCGGTTCGAGCAGTACGCGCACGAAGCAGGCGGCACCGAGGCGCGCTCGCGCGAGATGAGCGATCTCATCATCGACAAAAGGCTTGTTGAACATATACTTGCGAGCTCCCTGACCCACGGACTTGCCACAGAACACTCGAACGCTTCGGTCGAGCTCAGTAGCGTGGAAATGGCGAGCACCTATCAGACTGATTGACGAATAAAAGAAATTTCCATCAGTTCCTGAAAATAACTGACCACTACTGTCAGCAATGAAGTGTCATGCTTGCCTTCGGAAACTCCGGAGGAGGTCATGACATGAACTGGTACGTACTGTATAACTTGGGAAAGGATCGTCAACAGGAACTGCTCGATCATGCACAGAGACTGCGCATGGCTGAAGCAGGCAGGTCGATTCGCAACCGTGAGAGTCGGCACGGAGGTCTGTCCCCATTCATCAGACGACTGCTTAAGCTCTCCATTGCGGAATGAGGGAACGCGGCATGGCCAAGTCAGACAGTCTTCTCTCAATTCTCTGGATGCTGCAGTCACGAGGTAGAATGACTGCACTTGAGCTCTCTCAAGAGCTCGACGTCGATATTCGGACCGTTTACCGATACATCGACTCGCTCTCCGCAAGCGGTGCGCCGATTATTGCAGAATCCGGCCCGAACGGAGGCTACAGTCTGCTCGATACGTTCCGGGAGACGCCGTTGTTTTTCACTAAAGCTGAACGAGTCGCACTCGCGCATGCTTCCCTTTTTGCACACCGCGCGGGCTATCCCTATTCAGACGCGCTGAATAGCGCACTGGAAAAGATGGAACACCGCATGAGTCCGGAACAGCTTTCGAACCTGCAGCGACACGTGTCGGGCCTTCATGTAATCGAAACATCGGAATCAGAGATCATCTCAGTTGGTGAGGACTCACCAGCCAGCCTGAATGATCGGTCTCGACACGGTGTCGAGGAGAGACTCCGCATTATGGAGGAAGCGATAGCGGACTCGAGACAATTGACGATCGCGCACCGACGTGAGATTACCCAGGAACCACTTTCGCGACAGGTCGATCCGTACGGGCTCATATACTGGCACGAGACCTGGTATCTCATCGGCTTCTGTCTGCTCAGACAGGACATTCGCATGTTCCGTTGTGACCGAATAGTCGACACTGTAGCGGGTGATACGCATTTCTCCCGTCCACGTGACTTCTCCGCCCGGGAGTACTTCCTGAGCCAGATGCTACCCGACGAATCGATTGCCAGCACGGTCACCGTTCGTATTCACGGAACCGCGCAGGCAATAGACAACCTTTCGCGCCACTGGTACTATCGCGCCTTCATCCGGGAAAAGACGATGAGTTCACTCGGGTTGGCCATTGAGCCGGAGGAAGCTATCGAGTACCTGCCGGATGTGCTGATTTCGTACGGAACCTCGCTGCGAGTTGTAGAGCCTGAAGCCCTGCAACTCGCACTAAGCGAGAAGGCTCGGAAGGTTCTCGCACTCTACCAGACCTGATCGATCGAGGACTGCCCCGTCGACACTACCGCCAGATGGCGAGAATGCCACCGAACAGCGCGTAGGTGAGCAGAAAGAGACCGTTATTGATCACGAGGACCACCGGCTTTCTGCCTTCCCAGAGGGTATTCAGACTGTGCGTCAGCGCGAATCCTGCCCAGATCACCACGCCGACCAGCAATCCGGCGCCGAAACTGGCCGCCTTCACGCTGTGTACCACTACCATCATGCCGTAGACCAGGAGAAGTGAAGCCACAAGGCCGTTCAGAAACAGCGCTGGCATTCCCTTCCTATCTTCCTCGGTCATCTCATGTTTCGGATCCACACCGCGAGCCTTCATCCACGGTACCGCAAACAGTAGCGGTGAATACCAGATCCAGCTGAATATGAAGTTGACCAGAGCCAACACAATCAGAGGCAGTACTGAAACAGTGAAATCGATCATGACACACTCCTTCTACCTACCGGAATTGAGGCCCGAATCGATGATTTGACGATTCTGTTCTATATATTCAATATCGTTCTGGTAAAGCAGATGGTGACCATCTCGCATGTTGTTCCTGAACGCTTCGACGCCAGCCTCCGCTTCGCTCACAAGGAAGTCGAGCAGCTGTCGAAGCCGTTCCTCAATCAGCTCCGCCAGGCCAATCCGGTTCTGTGGCCCAAGTCCGTAGGCGTCGCAGAACTTCCGCGCACGGGAGATTTGTTCACCGGGAGTTCCAAAGCCATCGGTGTTGAGCGGATTGGTGAATGGAGCCCACCGGTAGAGAGCGTAGGCGATGTCCCAGTTCCGGGGGCCAGGGTGCGCGACGTCAAAATCGATTATTCCAACGGCGTTGGTTCCATCGAAGACGACATTGTAGGGAGCGTAGTCACCGTGGCAGATGACCTCCACCGGAGAGCGACGCTTCAACTGCCATGTGCTATCCTCACCGAGAAAGCCTTCTGTCGCATCATGATAGGCACGCAGGAGTCTTGCAGCACTGAGAAGCGCAGCCTCTGATTTCACACTGTCCGGAAGCGGGTAGTTGCTAACGGCACCCGGAAGATAGGAGAGGATCTCATCGCCGGAGTCGGTGAACCCGATCGGCTGTGGTGCCCGATCGAAACCGCGCGCACGGATGTGAGATAGCAGCCGATGCACCGTTACCGACCACGGCCCCGCCGGTCGATGGACAAACCCGCCATCCTTGCGTATCTCCCGATTCCCGCCACCCAGAAAGACTTCCACCCAACCTCCGGCAATTTCATCCCTATCATTACCGAAAAACTCTATCTACGTCTACAAAGGATTCTCGACATTTCGGTTATTAACTATACTATTGCGAAGGCGCGCGCAGGGTTGACTACGGTTATTCGGTCGATATCGGTGTCGGATACGCCGAGCGTCCGGAGCCGGGGCAGAAATGTATCAGAAAGCACAGTAAACGGCTTCTGTGTTCCTCCGCCCTGCTCGCCTACGTGGAACCAGCCGGCGTCGTGCGAAAGGAGAATCCGGTCGGCATAACCGTCGCGAATTAATCGCTGAACATACGCTTCGTGCCGTTCGTCCATTCCCCAGCCGATACCATCGAGCTCGATCCACGCGCCAGTGGCAGCGAAGGCAGCCAGCGCGTCGGCATCCTCCTCAGCCTGCGCGTGGACGAGGATCCACTTTTCGGGAGGAACCGAATACCTGCCAAGAAGGTCAAGCACTTTTCGTCCTTTTCCGACCGGCCCGCAGTGAGTTGCAATTGTCATACCGGTCTCCATAGAGCAGAGGGCCGCAGCCGTCAGGAGCTTGGTTTCCATTTCGGTCAGTTCACCGGTATCGACGGCGGTCTTGATGAAACCGGGGCGGATACCGGTGCCCTCGATTCCATTCGCGAACTCCCCGATCCATTCCCGGGCTATCTCCTCCGCACTCATGCGCAAACTCGATGAGGGAACGTGGATTCCTTTGTACTGTCCGGTATTTGTAACGATATTCAGTCCGCTGCGTTTTGCAAGTTCACGAAGAAGCAGTACGTCCCGTCCAAGTCCCATCGGGGTACACTCGAAAAAGGTCACCACGCCACGCCGCTTCGCCTCATTCAAATGTGGAAGCATCACCTCAATCACTGATACTCTGTCGTATCGGTCAGGAGTAGCATGGTCGGCGCCCACGAAATCGGTCATGACGTGTTCATGAGGAAGGGTGAAGCCGGCGCGGTCTGAATCGACCTCCCCGGTTACCGTTATGATTCTGGACATGGTAATCACTCCCTTCACCGCGACGGGTGGAAAGGTCATCACCTTACGGTGGTGCTCTCGCAAAGAATACGCTATAGTTGCCGGGGACTCAAGCATGGACACTCTCAGACGAGAAACCTCCGACTCAAGAGAACAGGGGTTGGTGCGGGTAAAATGCCTGCTGGAAGAACAATGCGAACTTCCGCTTGATCTGGCTCAACTTGCATCTATAGCTCATTGCTCGAAATTTCACCTGGTCCGCGCCTTTCAGGCAGCCTATCGGGAGACGCCGCATCGGTACCAGGTGCGTTGCCGCATTGAACGGGCAAAAGCTCTCCTCGCCGAAACTTCGATGAGGGTAACCGACATTTGCTTCGAAGTTGGTTTCGAGAGCCTCGGAACATTCAGTTCGCGTTTCCGGGAGATCACGGGCTGGGCACCTTCGGTCTATCGCGCGAGGGTACTTGCACAGAAGAACCAGCCGGCACTGTTCATTCCACACTGCTACATACACATGTACAAAATGCCTGTAGACCGCGCGATTTGAGCAATTTCCAAGAAGCGCCCGGTGTTCCCTCCTGGTATGATAATAGAAACAGTCCCGAATATGCGACTCGGGCGAAGGAGCGCTTCATGATCACCAGACTCGGCCACACGACGATCTTCGTGCTCGATCAGCAAAAAGCGTATGAAGTATATGTTCATCTCTTCGGTTTCAAGGTAAAGACAGACATAATGATGGACGGCGGGTTCCGATGGCTCACCGTATGTGCGCCACAGGACCCGGAACTGGAAATTGTACTCTCCGAAGCAAAGCCACCCATCCTGGAACCTGAGGATGCGGAGCTCGTCCAGAAATTGCTCGAACGCAATTCCATGGGCGCCGGGGTCTTCGAATGCGACAACTGCCAATCGACCTACGAGCAATTCAAGCGAAAGGGAATAGAGTTCACGAAGGAGCCGACGAAGGAGTTCTACGGCATCGAGGCGGTCTTCAAGGATGGCTGCGGCAACTGGTTTTCGCTCACAGAAAGAACTTCAGACAATTAAGGGTGGATCAGGATAGGCCGACCGGACTTTCCGTCTATACTGCTCCCGGGCATTTAGCGGGCGTGGGCTGCGAGTGACGGCCAGGTGGCTCAATACCCTGCAGCAGCGGTACGCGTCCCGGAACGACGGCAGTTGAATTGAAACCGCGCGATTTTCCTTCGCACTCATCGGATCTGACTGACCTGGTCGACGTGAGTCAGCCCGCGCAATCGGAGGTGCTCAGTGCGCTCCGGGCCGCTACCGTGCTCCCGGTTGCAGTTTTCAGTTCGCGGCGTTTCGTGAGCTTCTTGCAGTCTGTATCGCCGCAAGCACGCGCGGCGGGGTAAGCGGTAATTCGCGGATGCGAGCACCGGTGGCATTGAAGATTGCATTTGCAATGGCGGCAAGAGGTGTGTCGATTCCAATTTCACCGACCGACTTAGCCCCGAATGGTCCGGAGGGTTCATAGCTTTCGGCGAACTCCACGGTAAGCTTCGCGACGTCCTGCCGGGTCGGAATTTTATACTGTATCATATCGTTTGTGAGCATGTGTCCGGATTCCGAGTACCGGACATCCTCATACAACGCCATGCCGATTCCCTGCAGCAATCCACCCTCAACCTGAATGCGTGCGAGGTTAGTGTTGATCGTCGTACCGCAATCCACGACCGCCGCATAGTCGACAACATCCACCTTTCCGGTTTCCACATCAAGTTCTATTTCGACAAAGCCTGCCATATAGGGCGGCGGCGACTTCTCTCCGGTGAACGAACCGGAAGCCGCAATTGTCTTCATTTTGGCACCGTTGTGATAGAGTGTGTCGGCGCTAAAGTCCTTCAGTGTCACCAGAAATGCTCCATCCATTGTGGTGAAACTTGTGCCATCAAATTTCACCTCATCGGCAGCCACGTTGAATTTGTCACCGACCGCGTCGCGCAGCGCCTGTTTCATGTTTCGGGCGGCCTTCACGACAGCGTTGCCGGACACGTAGGTTGTGCTCGACGCATAGGCACCGACGTCGTACGGCGTATGATCGGTGTCCGATGCGTATACGATAATGTCATCGCTGGAAACGCCAAGCTCCTCCGCGGCAATTTGCGCGAGGATTGTGTCGCTTCCGGTACCAAGGTCAGTTGCCCCAATGTGCAGTTTGAAAAAGCCTCCGTCCTGCAGTTCCAGGTTTGCGGAACCCATATCGATCAGAGGAATCCCGGAACCCTGCATGGCGATCGCCATGCCCTTCGCGCGGATTCTGCCGGGCGCAGTTTCGTAGGCAAGACGCGATGGATCCCAGCCGAGGAGAGCGCTTCCCCGTTTCACGCAGTAGTCAAGCTTACAGCTCTCCACGATCATTTCGACCCCTTCACCACCCTCGCCCATGATCTTGAAGACCTCGCTCGTCTCCCCTTCGGCGATCATGTTCATGGTTCGCAGTGCCAGTGCGTCGATTCCGAGCTCATGCGCAAGTTCATCGATCGCGGACTCCAGGGCGAAGTTACCCTGAATTGCGCCGTACCCTCTGAACGCGCCGGCAGGAATCTTGTTCGTGTAGACGATGTTCCCGCCAAACCGCACCGCCTCAACCTTGTTGTACAACGGCAGTGTTTTCGACCCGCCCACCATAAAGACGGTGAGTGCGTGCTCGCCGTATGCACCGGTATTGGAAAGCACCTGCATGTCGATCACCCGGATTCGCCCATCCCGGTGGGCACCAATTCGGATGTCGATCCTCATCTGGTGCCGGGAGAATGTATTCTCGAATACTTCCTTTCGGCTCATGACAACTTTCGCGGGTCTTCCGGTAGCGAGCGTCACGAGTGCGGCGTAGGGCTCTACGTGCACATGTTGCTTCGCGCCGAACCCGCCCCCGATTCGCGGCTTCTGTACACGGATGTTTCGAAGCGGGATTGCGAGTGCCTGTCCGAGAAGCCGACGCGTATGAAAGGGATTCTGCGTTGAAGTCACTACGTTCAGCCGGCCGTGAAGATCGAGATAGGTGTAGGCAGTGTGTGGCTCGAGCGCTACGTGGGCCTGAGCCTGCGTGTAATAGGTGCGTTCGACAGTTACGTCACTGGCAGCGAGTGTCGCATCCACATCACCGATTTCCATATTGTACGCGGCGGCGATGTTTCGCTCGGGCTCGAACCCGATTGGAAACATGTCGTGGATCTCGGGTTCCGGGTGGATGATTGTCGGGTTGTCGACTGCTTGCTCGAAGTCGAGAACTGCAGGAAGAGTGTCATACACCACCTTCACGAGTTCCGCGGCGTGGCGGGCAGTCGCTTCGTCCACCGCCGCTACCAGGGCAACCTCATCTCCAACATATCTCACGTACTCGTCGAGAATAAACTTGTCGTGAGGACTCGGCTCAGGATGCCCCTGGCCGGCTCTCGTATAGGGGATACGCGCCACATCCCTGGAGGTCAGGACACACGCAACCCCCGGCAACTTCAGGGCGGCCGAGGTATCCACTGACAGAATGCGAGCATGAGCATGAGGGCTGCGAATGATGTGAACCACGAGTGCGTCGCGAGGCGCGAGATCATCAGTATAGGCTGGTCGACCGACCACCAGTCCTCTGCCATCGATCTTCGGCCTGCTTTTTCTGACCTCTTTGTACTGTTCAGCCATGTGACGCCTCCAGGTACTTCTTTATGGCGCGCATCTGACCGTCGTACCCGCTGCACCTGCAAAGATTGCCTGCCAGATAGTGTTTGATCTGTTCGTCTGTCGGAGAAGATATTTCCTGCTTCATAGCATGCACCGTGAGCGCAAACGCGGGAGCACAGAAGCCACACTGGTCAGCTCCTTCAGCAACCAGGTATTCGGCAAGCTCGGACGCTTCACGCGCGAGTCCGCCAACAGTGGTCACCTCGTGTCCGTCCGCACGAGCCGCGAAGTAGGAACAGGAGGGGATCGGCGTACCGTCGAGAAGTACCGTACAGACGCCGCAACTTCCGGTATCGCATCCTTTCTTTACCTCGACAAAGCCTGCCGCACGGAGGACGTCGATGAGCATATCTGCCGGACGGATATCGAATGATCGTTCCCGCCCATTGATGGTGATGGTAATGTTCACGAGGATGCCTCCGTCAGCGCACGTCGGACAAGTACCGCGCAGACGCTCCTGCGATACTCTGCTGTTCCGCGGATATCACTCCGAAATGAAAGTTCCTCGACCGTTGCCCGGGCCGCGGCGACGATGCTTTCTTCGCCGGGACGCCGAGCGGTCCCAAGGATTCGAGCGGCATTCGACGCGGATCGAGCCGGCCCCGGTCTCGCGCCAACTGCTATCCGCCATCCCTTCGCGTCAAAAGCGACTGCAACGTTGAGGATGGGAAGGTCAGTGGATGTGTTGCGTACTGATTTGAATGTGGCACGATGTCCGCGGTCAATCATGATCTTTTCAATGAGCAGAGGAACCTTCGGCGCTTTCGAAAGGAAGGACTCCATACTGAGCTCTCCGGCAGTGTGAAGGACAAGATGCGCGTCGAGCGCGAGAAAAAGCGTGTTGAGATCCGAGAACCCGAAACGACCGGCGATGGTTCCGCCCATTGAGACGATATTCCGCATCTGAACACCGACTATATTTTCAGCCGCATTTCTGAACACGTTGCCGAACGCGCGTTCGGGGACTGTTGAAGTCTCGATGTCACGTGCCGTTGCCATTGCGCCAATTTCAACGAGTTGCCCTGACTGCCTAATATACCGCAGATCGAGCGACGAGAGATCGACGGCTGTCTCGACACTCCTCGGGCTCATGCGTAACCATGCGCCTCCGCCAATCAAGAGTGCGTTCGGTGCGACGGCATAGGAGTACGCCTCTTCAACCGAACGGGGACGCACAAGATGAGAGAACTCCATGACCTTCCTCCCGAGTGTCAATTGATGTTTGTGCTGATTGTGAGAGCCAATCCAGTCGTTGGGGTCTACTTCTCCGCTGCGGTAATAAACTCCCTGGCGAAAGTTGTGGCCTTCTGCACGTCCTGCTCTTTGAGCGGGCCCTTCATGCCGGTAACTTCACATCGCAGATCGTGGTCGTAGACCGGCAGTCCCTGGTCAACCGCTGCCTTGCGCAGATGTCCAACCGCTCCCGGTTCAATATAGTGGCGGCCCTTTTCCATTTCGGCTTCCGTGGCGGGAAGCGGGCCGTACGTGTCGAAAAGTGCAATCGACTTGCCGGTGAAACCGCTGCCTCGGAGCCTTTTGATCAGACGCACTGCCCTGCCATTCGCACGTCCCATCCTGGTTGGCGAGCCAACCATCGCGAGATCAACGTCCCGCATGTCCGGCAATCGATCGCGAACGTCCTTCACCACAGCATCATGGCCTTCCGCGATCATTTCCCGAGCCAGAACGTCGGCAATTGCCCGGGTGTTTCCATAGTGACTTCTGTAGAAGATGACACTCTTCATACGAAACCTCCAGCGCCTTGTATGTGCGTAGTATGGCAATGATTCTACTCCTTCGGCCTGCCCGTTGCAATGGTCGGTTGAATCCGCAATCACCGGCGACATATACTGACGGCGCACGATTCATCGCCGTACGTGTGTCGATGAAGCGATTTCGGAGGTCAGATCATGGATGACGTTGAGGTTTCGGGTTACTGGAATCAGAACGCAACAGCATGGGCGGAGCAGGTCCGGCGCGGTTACGATCTGTACCGCGAGGTATTGAACAATCCGGCTATGTT
>Ga0307376_10002926_pt1 | contig 16236 bp, 15 predicted proteins | sample TR2MG_FD_202536 | JGI IMG/M metagenome (GOLD analysis project Ga0307376, IMG submission 202536) | Soil microbial communities from Risofladan, Vaasa, Finland - TR-2 | ecosystem: Environmental > Terrestrial > Soil > Coastal area > Acid sulfate soil | place: Finland: Risofladan, Vaasa | collected...
ATAAGGTTTGGCTCTCGTAGTATAAAAAAATTGTGCGGTGACAGAATTATTTTGGTTTACCGCACAAAACTTTTGATACCTTCTGGTACCTTCTGGTAGGCTAAGGCCTGGCTTTTTGGGGCAAAAGGAAAGCCACACTTTCGTGTGGCTCTGGTGGCAGGCCGACTGGTAGGACTTTAGCAGGATACTGTCATAGGATTATATAGCCAAAATATAAAAGTTGGATGTTTTTTAGCTATTCTTGCGAGAATGTTCCAACATTGCGAATATCCACGTGGATATGCTCTGCGAGGAAATTTACACGGATGGCTAATAAATTCATCGTGAATACGAATTGTCAACATTGCTTTTCTCCTATTTAGTGTGAATGAATTTTAGTTTTCTCATTATCCGGTTTGATTGAATCTTATCTACATGATAAGATCTTGATTAAATGTCGATATCCGGGATATCATCCTCGGATAATGAGATTATGGACTTCCCGCCGCGTTTCACGACCGTATCGACCATTTTATCACGTTGAATCATAAAATCATCGTAGGATAATTCTTTCGATAATTTATTCAACTCTTCAATGTTTGACGTAGACAACTTTTTATCTGTGACAGAATCAAACAAACATTCCGCTAGGTCAACATCTTTGTATCGACGGGAGATTCTCTCAATATTATTGAGATATTGAAAGAATCCAGTTTTATTCGCCGATAACAATGTGACGAAAGACGTAAACAATTCCGCATTGTTTGCGTCTTGTTTCCACGCGGAATATGCGGTTCTAACATTATTGTTAATGTTAGTTATTCCGTGTTGCACAAATACTAGTATTTGTTTCCAATTCTCGGAAACGAAACTTTTCTGTGTCTTGCCGGAAAGGATGTATTCGAGATACATTTTCAAGAATGTGACTAGTGCCATTTTATTAATTCTCCATTATATGAATAATGGGATTATTAAAATTCATTCTGTTTGTTGCAATTGATACGCAAGAGTTTTTTCTCTTCGCATTCAACTATACGCATTTCAAATATCTAATTTAATTATACGGATAATTTCTTGAAGTCAATAATAAAAATAAAATTATTTTACATTCAACTTCTTGTATATAAAATAATTTTATTTTTATCTTGATAAAATAATCTTCATAGTGTCTAATTAAATATGTGTTAGGAAGTCATTAATCATTATATAGGAGTTTGAATTATGAAGATTAACATTTTAAACGATGCACAAAGTGAAAAAGAATTGACAATCATGCACATTAATAAATCAATATCTGATTTATTCTATGCAGATAATGACACTTCCCGTAAAATACAAGAACATTTAATATATACAATTACACTAGCATTAAAAGAAGGGGATATAACAGAAAAACAATATATTGATATTAGAGACTTTGTATTCAGAGAAAGGGAAAAAGAATTCGATTATAACGCATAACATAACATAGCAAACTTGCTATCTTTAAAATCCGTCATATGACGGATTTTTCTTTATTATACTCAAGAAGCTATGCCGTCAAACGGCATACAAGCCATCCTGACGTGTTTTAATGTTTGGGCGTATCTTTTACCCTATTTTCAAATATCGTTCAATGGTGACAGAATGCAACTTCTTGCATATATGTTTATATCACATTGTTTTGAAGGTAGAATGATATCAATATGATATATTATCCTGGAATTGTTAGGATATTGATATCAATAACCTAATTTTATTCGGAGTATAATATGCTAGGGTGGGTTAGATATCGAACATTGTCTATACTTATTATACGTACCTTGTATTACCTAGACCAATAATCTAATCTCCGGTTTTTCCGGTCTGGAAAAATAGTTTTTGAAAAAATAATTTTTGAAAAAATAATCTCTGGTCTGGAAAAATAATTTTCTGGAAAAATAATTTTTGAAAAAAATCTTGCTTCCACTTTCCGGTCGGCGAAATAATATCCTAAAGTATAGACAATTATTTTCCTGATTAACACAAAGTGCCATTATGTATGGTGTAGGCAAGATAATTGTATGCTGCAACTTTGAAGCCGAAAAACCAGGAGCAACTAATATGGCAGATATTAAGAGGATAGAGCGTGAAGATGATCCAGAGCGCTGCTTAGGTATGTTGATGGGAGATCAGTGTTATAACAAGTCGGTTCCAGGTACGAAGTACTGTGCAATTCATGGTGGCGTACAAGCGGAACAACGACTGGTGAAGCAGGGTTACAAAAACTATCAATTGAAGAAGTTTCAGGCCAAGCTTGATCGCATGTCAGATTCATCGGCAATTAAGAGCTTGAAAGAAGAGGTCGGTATTCTGAGGATGATCCTTGAGGAGAGGTTAAATCAGATTACTGACGAAACTGATTTGGTCCTCAACTCGCAGTTTATTGCGGATATGGTAATGAAGATCGAGAAGGTGGTTAGCTCCATGACGAAGTTGGATATGCAGCTTGGTCAGATGCTTGATAAACAAGCATTATTGCAGATGGCAGCTGGCTTGTCCACGATTATTACTGAGGAACTTAAAGATCCGATTCTTGTTGAGACAGTGATTAACAAGATCGGTGACTTGATTACGGCAACTTTTGTTGACAAGGATCTCGATGACGACGACGAAGCTTAAAAATGCTTTTTACAAGCAGATGATTAGTACGCTTAAGCGCGAATCCATTAGTACTTGCGCTGATTGGGCACTGCTTTACCGTGTCATGGGTACGCCATATCCGGGAAGATGGACTTTCAAGCATCATCCTTGGTCGAAGGAGATGCATAACTGTACTGCCGACTTAATAGTCGGGCAGAAGTCTGCTCAGATGGGTTATACCGAGGTTGGCTTGAACAAAGCATTTTACTTTATTGACGTTCTCAAGGTCTCGGTACTCTACACTCTTCCAACGCAGAAACCTGATGCCACTGACTTTTCAAGTGACCGTTTTGACGCGGCTCTTGAAGCCTCCACGCACTTGAGAAGGTTGTTCTCAGACGTATCAAACACAGGTCACAAGCGCGCGGGTGGCGTTAACCTTTATATACGTGGCTCGCGCTCACGTTCTCAAATGAAATCGGTTCCAGCTGGACTACTTATTCAAGATGAACTTGACGAGTTTGATCAAGATAACGTGGAACTTGCTGAAGAGCGTAAATCAGGGCAGTTGGTACAGCAGACGATCAAGATTTCCACTCCGACGATGGAGAATTTCGGGATCAACAAGGAATACAAAGCGTCTTCGCAAGAACACTTCATGTTTCCTTGTCCCCACTGTAGTAGAATTACGGAGCTTGTATTTCCAGAATGTTTGGTTATTACGGCAGACGAGCATCAAGATGAGCAGATCTTGGATTCTCACTATATTTGTAAAGAATGTGGCACAAAACTTGAGCACGAAACAAAACCTGAATGGCTCGGTAAAGGATTTTGGGAAGTTACCCACGCTGGTAGGTTGAGTCGTGGCTTCCATGTTAATCAACTTTATTCTATGACAATTGCACCTTATCAAATTGCACAGAAATATCTGAAGAGTCTTACAGATCTTACCGTAGAGCAGGAATTCTGGAATTCCAAACTTGGTTTGCCGCATGTCGTCAAAGGCGCACAGGTAACGGAAGCCGATATAGAGGATTGTACAAAAGGTTATAAGAAGTTTGATAGGTTTTCAGAACCGCAGATTGTGACAATGGGCGTTGATGTGGGCACATTTTTTCATTATGAGATAGTTCAATGGTTTGTTAAAGATGCTTCTTTAATTGATATCAATGCGAGCACTGTAGCCAAGGTTCTTACTCAGGGCAAGGTAAAAGAACCCTTAGAACTTGATGAACTCATGCGAAGGTTTCGTGTAGTCTTTTGTGTTATTGACGGTAATCCAGAGAGACGGGTAGCTTCTAATTTTGCTTCTCGTTTTTATGGTCACGTGAAACTTTGCTTCTATGTTAATGGCGTGAGCGGGCGTGAACTTCGTTCAACTCAAGATGAGAAGATTAATACCGTCTCCGTGGACAGAACTTCTTGGATGGATGTTAGTTTAGGACGTTTTCGTAAAGGTTCAATTTTACTGCCTTATGATGCAGACAGAGAGTATAAGGATCATATTAAAGTGCCTGCGCGCATCTATAAGCAGGACATGAATGGCAATCCGATAGGTCGGTATGTAAATGGTGGCAATGATGACCACTACGCACATGCTCGTACCTATTCAGAAATTGCTTTAGCCTTGGTTGGGAATGTTAATGGTAACCAAGACGTAGAGGAAATTTAATGGATTATACAAAGTTAATCACAATTGAGCACCCTGACTACACATACATGGCTTCTCAGTGGCAGAAGTTCCGCGATGTAATGGAAGGTGGCCCAGCATTTATTGAGAAGTATCTTGTGCAGTTTTCTTCACGGGAAACTGCTCCTGAGTTTGCAGAACGTAAAGCCATTTCCTATTGTGCTGCGTATGTTAAATCAAACCTGTTTAAAATTAAGAACGCAATGTTTCAGCGTTTCAGTGACATTAAAAGGTCTGGAGGTTCAGCTAGCTATCAAAATGCAGTGACTGGACTTAACTTTGGTGTTAATGGTGCAGGTCTTTCCATGAATACTTTTGTAGCTAAGTATTTAGTTGAAGAGTTGCTAGTTATGAAACGCGTTGGTGTATATGTAGATAAGGATCCTTTGCATGACTCCACTACGCTGGCTGATACTAAAGGTTCTTCTCCGTATCTATACCCCTATTCAACGGAGTATATTAAGTCTTGGTCAGTTAATGAAAAGAATGAGCTTACGGCTGTTCTTTTGGTTGATGCAGTAGATGACATTGAATTAGACTCTGGCTTAATAATGGGGATAAAGGAACAATATAGGTATTTACGTTTACTTCCGGATGGTGCAGGTGTATCTGCAGTTTTATTAGATGCTAAAGGTGTACTTCTTGAAGAAACTGTTTTAGAGATTCCAAGAATACCATTTGTATTCTTTGAACTTTCTCAATCTTTACTTCAGGACGTTGCGGATTATCAAGTTGCTTTGACAAATCTTGGTTCGTCAGATATGTCCTATTCGCTTAAGGCTAACTTCCCATTTTATACTGAGCAATTTAATGCAATAACTACTATGCCACACATTAAAGATGGTTCAGATGCAGCAGAAGATACTGCAGGAACTGCTGCAGGAGCTAAAGAGAATGTCGATAAACAAATTAAAGTAGGCGTAACAAAAGGTCGTCGGTATGATAAAGGTTTGGAAAGACCTGGATTTATCAATCCATCGCCTGAACCTTTGGCTATTAGTATGGAGAAACAAAGGAAGCTTGAGAAAGACATTGAAGTTTTGATGGGTATTAACCTTGCAGTTGTTGGTACTGGTCAAGATGTACTTTCTCCTGAAGCCGGTCTTTCATTTGTAGCGATGGTACTTGAAGCAGGTGAAAATGAGATTGCGAAAATTTGGAATCTTTACAATGGCAGCAAGAAAAAGTCTGCTATTGTAGAGTATCCTGATCGTTTCTATTTGATTTCTGATGAAGATCGCAGAAAAGAAGCTGATGACCTTTCTGACTTACTTCCAAAGATGCCATCTAAAACATTCCAGAGGGAAGCTACAAAACGTATTGCTGATCTTGTAATGGGCTCAAAGATGAGCAGTGAATCCAAGGATAAGATTCTTCAAGAATTAGATTCAGCAGAAGTAATAGTTATTGATCCTAAGGTCATTACAGAAGATATGGAAAATGGTCTTTTAGGTGCTGAATTAGCTAGTACTGCACGAGGATACCCCGATGGCCAAGTTGAGGAAGCTGGGAAAGATAGAGCTAAACGTGCGGCTGCAGTCGCCCTTGCTCAAAGTAAGGCGAATCAAGCGGGCGTGGCAGACTTGGAGGCTCCAGGGGCGCGTGGCGTGGGTGATCTGTCAGCTGATCCGACTAAGGAAGCTGAAGGAGAAAAAGAACTTGCACAAGATCGCTCGCAGAATATAGAAGGTTCTGGAAAGAAAGTACGTGGAGGTGCTAATTGATGACAACAGCTTACTTAACTACAGCTCAAGCACAAAATTACTTTGATGAGATTCTGAATTCTGAGGGTTGGGATTTGGCTTCAGAACCCAATAGAATTAAAGCACTTAAGATTGCTACACGAAGCATTGATAGGCTTGCTTATAAAGGTGACAAAACAGCAGATACACAAGACAATGAATTTCCTCGCGGGGGTGACACTGATGTACCTGAGGATATTGAATGGGCTTGTTGTTATATTACTTTAGCTTTGCTTGATGGCAGAGATACAGATTTAGACTTTGATAACTTGGCTGTTGTCAGCCAAGGGTTTTCTAGTGTTAGGTCAACCTACGACAAGGATAGTGTTCTTCCGTACATTGCAGCAGGTATTCCAAGTGCAACAGCTTGGAGATATTTAAAACCTTATTTGCTGGATGCTTCGGAAATAACCTTAAGTAGGGCAACGTAAAGGAGTTGTATTATGTTCGAGAAGAAGAATTGGTTTCAGAAAGTTTGGAAAACGTATTATGCTGAAGGTGATGTGCTTCCACCAGTAGATCCACCTGTTGATCTTGATCCTGACTTGTTAGAAGGCATTAAACCTATTGACGGAAACTTTTCTCAAGAGCATGTTAATGCCATTCTTGCAAAGGATCGTAGGAAGCATCAGAGTGCTGTGACTAAGCTCATGTCAGAATTTGACGCGCTTAAGTCAAAGTCCAGCATGACTGCACAGGAACGTACTGAATTGGAAGAAAGGTTACAGGAAGTACAGAAAAACCTTTTAACAAAGGAAGAATTAGCAAAAGACAGAATGACAAAATTGGAGAAGCAGCACAAAGAAGCTGTTGGAGTTTTAACAAGTGAGCGTGATAGCTGGCAGCATAGATTCACTGAATCTACAATCGCACGCTCTCTGGTTGATGCAGCAGCTGAAAATGATGCTTACTCTCCAGAACAGATTCTTGCTATATTACGCCCTTCAACTCGGTTGGTTGAAGCTCTTGATGATGAAGGCAAACCTACTGGTGAAATGATTCCCAAAGTAACCTTTAAGGATATTAAAGACAAAAAGCCTATTACTCTTGAGTTGACACCTGCAGAGGCAGTCAAGAAAATGCGAGACATAGACAGGTACCTTAATTTATTCAAAGGCGAAGGCGTAGGTGGTCTAGGTCTCCAAAATAGGAATAGTAGTGGGAAGGTTGACTTAAAGGAGTTAGCCAAAGACCCTGCTGCTTGGGCAAAAGCGCGTAAAGAAGGTAAAATTACTTTTTGAAAGGATTCGTAACATGAAGATGGTTAATTGTTTTTACAGCAAACCGAGAAAGAGTGTGTATATTATCAAACCTGCACACACCAATGAGAATGAATCTCTAGTACCTGAAATTTGGGTTGCAGAAGCTTTGATGATTCTGCAAAACAACATGGTTATGGCAAATCTGGTGCATCGTGACTTTGAGCAAGCTATTGCCAAAATGGGCGATACTGTTAATGCGCAGCGTCCTCGCGACTTTGTAATGGGTCGTAAGCATTCTGGCAATGATGTAACTGTTCAGGATGCCGACAGTGACACGGTGCCTGTCGTTTTGAACCAGTTGCCTGATGTTAGTTTCATGATCTATGATGATGAAGCGAGCATGTCGTTGGTTAATCTGGTTGAATGGTACTTGACTCCTGCCATGATTGCATTGGCTCAGGGCGTCGACCGTATCATCATGAGTCAGATGTATCAGTTTTGGGGTGATGGCAAAGCGACTGGTAAATTGTCCACCGCTATGACCAATACGACTCCTCTGGTCGATCTTAAAGAACTCATGACCAACCTCAAGATACCGACCAATAATCGTCGCTTAATTATCTCCCCCAATATGGAAGGTCAGCTCCTGAAGGTCGATAATTTTGTTCAGGCGCAAATCACTGATGACATGGGCGAAGCAATGCGCGAAGGTTATCTTGGTCGTAAGTTTGGCTTTGACATTTTTACGACTCAAAATGCCCCCTCAATTGCTGCTGGTAACACTACTGAAGCTGGTGCTATTAACAATGTCGGTGGTTATGCTGCTGGGGATACGGCTTTGACCGTAGATACTTTTACGTCTCCTGTAGCTGATCTTGAAGGTGGCTGGGTCACAATCGCGGGCGATATGACCCCACAGAAGATTACTGGTGGTGCTGATACTGCTGGTGCAATGACTACCATGAATATCTGGCCTGGATTGCAGTCAGCTGTCATTGACACTGCTGTGATTACTGCCTATGTTCCGGGTGACATTAACCTGCTCGCAGGGTATTCTGCAAACTGGTCTGAAGAGATGGTTATCGACGGCTTCACAGTTGCGCCGAAGAATGGTCAACTGATCAGTACATTGGCTGCATCGACTGGTAAGCTTTACGGTGCCTTGGAAACTCCGACAACGACTGAGATTCTCTTGGATCGTCCGCTCGAAGTTGCTTTGGCGAATGATGCCAGAATTGGTGTCGGTCCGGCTGGTGAATACGGCTTTGCCTTTAACAAGAATGCTATTGCATTTGTTAATAGGCCGCTTGCTTCACCGAATCCGGGAACTGGTGTCAGGTCTTATGTTGCAAACTTGAATGGGTTTTCTGTGCGTGTTACCATGTCCTATGATGGTAAAGGACGCGGTACGTTGGTTGTCATTGATATGCTTTGTGGTGTCAAAGTTCTCAATGAAGACCTTGGAGCTCTACTGTTTGCTTAACCTCTTAGGTGGGCTCGACGAGCCCACTTTTATAAAGGATACAGGCTATGGAAGCGTTTTTAGAGATTGCTAAGAGCTTTGGTGTACCTGTAGCACTTTTAGCATTCATATTATGGAAAGATTGGCGCAAAGAGCAGCGCGAAAATCGTAAGGAAGATGACCTGATTACACGAGTTGAGAGTATGGAAGAGTTTCAAAGGACAACTCTAACAACTATGGTAGCAGAGAGTACGATTGCGTTAAACAGTTCGACAAAAGTTATGGATAAATTGTCCGAAAGTAATGAAAGACTTGTTAAGAGGCTGGAAACCAGACCATGTTTAAAGGTAATTGAGTAATGCAGTTAAATAACAGGCTAAATGAAATTAGGAAAGTGCTTTACCAACTAACTATTGGTTTTGGTCTGCCTGTTACTTTCTACCACTATACAGGTCAGGTTGATAATGTTGAAACTGGTAAAGAATTCGTTGATTTTGACCTGTATTATCTACCAAAGGTTGTAATTTTGCAGTCAAGAGATGTGAGGAAGTTTAATTATGATCTTCCTTTCATTGCTACTAATAAGAACTTTACTTATGGCGGTTATTTTGATGAATCAACAAGGTGGATGATTCTTGAGCACACTAAACTGCCTCAGAACTTCACTGTCACGCAGAATGATCACATTACTTTTGCTGGAAATCGCTATGAGGTTTCAGAAGTTCATGTGTATCAAGAATACAAGTGTTCTATTGTGATTTGTGCAATGCTTTCGAACAATGTTTCGAGAGTTAAAGAAGTAGATGATTTTATTAAGGCATCTAATTTCAATGCAGAAGAGCACACGCTTGCGGCACTTGATAATTTAGGCAGATCTATTGTAAAAGATGTTTTCGCATACAGTGTACCTGCAAATTTCATGCTGTGCGCTTTCTGTGGAGATTTGTTGGCAAACGCTCTGCAATGTGTTTGGCACCCTTCTGGACAAGGGACTGCTTTAACAAATTACAATGTTACTGAAGCTGAATACACAGAGATTGGCAAAAGAGGTGGATTACAGTTTGCTGGAGTTGATCAGTATCTTGATACTGGTTTCTTATTTGATGAAGTTGACTTCGATGATATGCATATGTCAATATACGGAGATGGCTTACAGCAAGTTGACTTGGTTACTGGCGATTTTGCTGGTGCCTCTGATGGTGCAGGTGAAGCAATCTTATACTTTGATACAGATGAGTTTTTAGGCTCATGTGGACTTAATACAGATATAGTTTCTAAGATTGACGCAACTGACTTAGGCCATATTTGTATAAGTTCAGAAGCTGATAATTCTTTAAAGCTATATATCAACGGTGTTGTACAGGACACAAACGTTGGTGTACGAACTCAAGTTTTACCAAGTTTAGTATCTTTCTTGGGTGCCTCTAACATTAATGGGGTAGCTAGCAACTTTACTAAATTCAAAGTAATGACATTAACAGTTGGACCGAAACTGACGCCAGCTCAGGTTCTGTCCTTATATAGTGCAATACACGCATTTAACCTGTTTTTGGGGCGCACAGTATGAACGCAAATTGGCCAAGGTGGATCTTTGCTTCAGTTAGTAAACATTTGAATGCAGCTGTAACAACAGCCTTTCCGATGTATATTGAAGGCCAGAATCGCAACACGCGAGACTTACAGAACTTCTTTGAGTTTCGCATGGACGGTCCGACGTTTAAATCTTTGACAAAGGGGAGTTATGAAGCGTACATTGAAGTTAATCTGTTAGTTCAGGCAGTCTTGAATGACAAAGATTATCACAAAATTCATAATTATGTTGGTTTGTGTGCTACATACTTGGATGGTACGCTTCCAATATTTATTTATAAACTAGGTGACGGGGTTTCCGATGACCAATCATTCATAGGTTGTTTGGATTTACTTTCAGGTAGCGGCGGTGAACGACTTGTAGTAGCTCATTTCGGTATTGTTGATCCGAAAACACGTTTGGTGCAAGCTTCTGTTGAAGCACATTACAGAATTGACCTTTTTGATTAAGGAGAATTAAGAAATGGGTGTCATTAACATTAACAACTGCCTCTTTATAATTTCCGATAGAAATGGGGCACATGAGATTGAGATTAAGATCGGAGAAGGGAATTTGACGTATGGTGAGAGAAAACCTCGCACATATATCAAAGATCGTGGAAATTTGGACACTGTTCGTAACGCTGATGCTGAAGTGATGGCTGTATCCTTTGGTTTTACTTGGGATTACATCACCTCCAAGACTACTGACACAGTTCCGACTGTTGAAGAAGCCTTGAAAGCAGAGGGTAACGCAGATGATTGGCAGACTGCTTCTGATGATCCCTGTGAACCTTATGCAGTCAATGTTCGCGTTGAAAATGATCCAAACTGCGGAACACTCGGTGGTGAAATCGTTTCATTGCCTGACTTCCGTTATGAGTCTTTGGATCATGATGTGAGTGCGGGAACTGTTGCCTGTGCAGGAAACTGCAATGTTGATGAAGCTGTTAAGACTCGTAACATTGCTGATGGTGGTCCTGTGACAGGGGATACCTATAGCGTCGCGGTTGCTAATGAGATCACCGTGGACTGGACTGATCCGGTGAATGTCGATCTCGAAAGGATTGCCATTGTGCTGAGTCCTGATGCTGGTACTGCTCCTCTTCTGCCTATAGCAGATGTTGCAGGTGAAGTTTTGGCTGAAGTTGAACCGGGTGTTGAAACATACACTTTCACTGGTTTGGTAACTGCTGAAACGCATTACGTTTCGGTTTGGGCAATTGACAAGGTTGGTCGCAAATCAACCAAGGTCAGTTCCGGTGCACTTGTTGTAACTTAATCTCTGATCTATGGTGGTGTAGGGAGGTGGTCTTCCTACATCACCATCTTTTAATACCCTAACTTGCGGGGGTAATAGCAAGGTGCAGAAAGGATTTATCAAATGAAGTATGCGGGTAAAAAATTTGAAGGTCGTTCAACTGAGGTGGTAGTAATTCCACGTCAGGGTTTTAGTGTTATTTTTAAAGCACAAGCTGTACTGAATTACGACAATTTTGAGAAACTTTGTCCACTTCCAAACCCACCAAAGGTTATGAAACCGGGTGGTGTTACCGTCAGCAATGTCGAAGACCCAAAATATCTTGAAGCAATTGGCAAATGGTCAGGATATAAAACAACTTGGATGATTCTTGAGTCTTTGAAAGCAACTCCAGAATTAGAGTGGGAAACTATTGACCCACTCAAGCCAGAAACTTGGAGTAATTGGGAAGATGAACTTACTGATGGTGGTTTTTCTCAGGCTGAAATTACAGCTATTATTGGTATTGTTATTGATGCTTGTGGCCTTAATCAAACTAAGATAGACAAGGCGACAAAGGATTTTTTAGCTGGTCAGGAGGCGGAGTTAAAAGGATTATCTTCCCTCCGTACAGGAAAAGCCTCTACAGTATCTGGCGAGCATGCGAACGACTTGGGTTAAAGCCACCAGATGTTAAAGATTGTTGGGATGACTGTGATGTTGAAACTCAGGCACATATTTTGGCTTACAACTTTGTAAGAAGTCACGAAGATGACAACTCAAAGTCTGTTTAACATAAAGCTTGGCCGAATCTGGACTAATCCAGAGCGGTATTTTAATGAAAGAATTATGACTAAGGGTTTGCATCAGTATTTGACGGTTCTTTGGAAGAAAGCCATAAAAGCCTATGGCATAGCAATGTTGTCAAAAGTTCATGTTGATACTGGTATGTCAGCTGCTTCAATGTTTAAGATGGCTAAGGATTTTAAATTCTTACTCCAACTTAGAGTGGTTTTGGCGACCAAGAAGCATGAAACAAGGTCTGGACATTCAGGCTTGTATGGCAGATGGGCTTCTAATAATATGGCTCAAAAAAGTGAGACAGCTGGAGAAATTCTGTCTGAGAATTTTTACTCAGTTAGTTACGGTACTCCATCTAGGGCTGTCTTAAAGTTTAAAGTAGAACTTACTGTATTTCAGTGGTGGTTGCATGAAAATCCTCAGTTCTTAAAGTACCCTAGTGGTGGTATGTGGGGTGCTTTAAGGACAGGAGAAGAAGCTTTTCATAGAGCAATTAAGAAGAATTGGAATGCAGAACAACTTAAGACAGAGTTTAAAAATTGGGCTTTAAAAGGTCTGATAACATCTCATCCAGAGGATGAATAGATGACTGACAATAATGTTGAATTCCTAGGTAACTCTAAGCCATTAGTTGAGGCAATAAATCAAGCTGTTGAAGCTTGGAAAAAATACATTGCAATGGGTGGTCAGCTTGGGGCTATTACAGCTAAGATGACTGATGATGGTATTAAAGTTAGTGCTGGTTTTCGAAAAACAGCTCAGGATGGCACTGTTTTAAAGAGTGTTCTTACTGGTCTTGTGGGTGAATCTAAAAAATTTGTTGATACAAGTGAGAAAGTAAATGTTGCTAATAAAAAGAATGCTGCTACCTATAAGCTTTTAGCAGATGGCTTTAAAATATATTTAGCAAATTTAGAGGCAGCAAATAGATTTTCTGGTTCTAAAGGGGTTAGTACTGGAGCACCCTCTCAGTCTGTTTTACTTGCTCTTGGAACTGAAGCGCAGACTACTGAGCGTTTTGCTAAAGGTGAGGCATTAAAATTAAAGCTAATTCAGGAAAGATTTGCAAAAGAATGGCAAGGTCAACTTGATCTAAATGCTAAAATTGAGCAAGCTGGCTTTAAAATTCATCAAAATAAATTACAGCTTATCTATAAAGAACAAAGTGTGCAGAAAATTACTGCACAATCTTTAATTGATGAAGCTACTAAGCGAAATCAATTAAGGTTAAGTTTAGATACTCAATTAAGAAACGTTCAACTTCAAACAATAAAAAGTAGAGAAGCTGCTGAAGCTAGACTTGCTGCTAACATTCAAAGATTTAGAGAGCGTGACGCTGCTTCAGTGAAAAAGTTGGCAGCAGAGGAACTAGCCTCAAGGAAAGCAAGACAGGCTGCTTTACGCTCAGAGTATTTAGAAAAGATTAAACTAGAGCAAGCTTTTCTACAGCAAGCTAGATCAGCAGCCCAGCAACGAGTAGCTAGGCGTTCTGTGGAAGGTGTGACAGCTGGTCCTCTAAGTGTGATTAGTGCTGGAGCTTCACCTGCACAGCTTTTAAATATTCAGGCGCAGAAAGTTGGCTTAGAACAACTAGCTGCACAAGCTGGTTTGACACAAAGACAATTTAATAATCTTTGGGGCAGAGTTGCTCAGGGTCAAGTCGAAGGTTTTCGTGGAAAACAACTTCAAGTTGCTCAAGCAATGCAAGGGATGCAGGGTACTTTAAGTAAAACTGGTGAGGGTTTCAAAACCTTAGGTCAGCATATTGGTGGGGTACTTGTTAGTTGGCAGTCAATGATAAGACTGATGACTTCTCAAGTACTTCTTTCACAGATGTTTAAGTTATTGAATTATATGCGAGAAGGTGTTCGGACTGCTCAAGAGTTCTCCATTCGAATTGCTGAAATTAGGACGATCAGTCAGGATGCTGATTTTAGCACTGAAAGGTGGACCAATTCTTTAGTAGAATTATCAAATGCTTTTGGTATTGGTATTATTGACCAAGCCAAGGCTGCATATCAGGCTTTGTCTGATCAGGTAGTTAAAGCAGCAGAAGTTACAGAGTTTTTAAATACTGTTAATAAATTCTCAATTGCTACTGTTGCATCAGCAACTGATTCACAAAACCTTTTGGGTGCAGCTATTAAATCCTTTGGGTTAGAAGCCTCAGATGCAGAACGGGTTGCTGCAACCTTCTTTAAAACAATTGAAGTAGGTCGTGTGATAGCCTCTGACATGGCAGTTAGCTTTGGTCGTGTTGCTGTTGTAGCTGCTGAAGCCGGTGCATCACTTGAAGAACTGCAAGCTACTATCTCAGTTTTGACTGTCCGTGGTTTAAAATACTCTGAAGCTTCAACACAATTACGTGGCATTTTTCTTAAGTTAATCAAACCAACTAAGGAAATGAAAGCAGTATTTGCTGAACTCAATGTTGAGACAGCAAAGCAAGGCATTGAATTATTTGGTCTTGGCGGTTTCTTATCGTTTGTTGCAGAACGCACTGAGGGTGCTGCTGACGAAACTGCTAAACTTTTTAATAATATTCGAGGCTTAACAGGTGCTTTGATTCTGAGCGGTGATGGTTTGGCTGACTATAATAAGAATCTGAAAGAGATTAGAAATAGTTTTACAGATTATGATAGAGCTGTTAAACTTGTTTTGGAGTCAGAAGGTCAACAAGTTAAAATTCTATTCAATGAACTTAAAAACTTCTTCACTGTAGAACTTGGTCAAAACTTTATAAAAGCCTTAGTGTTTGTAAATAAAAATATCTTTAGTATTGTTAGTGCTGTTGAGTCTTTAGTTAAAGTTTTAGGGCTATCACTCATACCAGTGATAGCAAAAGCTATTGGTGTAGCTATAGTACGGGCTCAAACTGCTAGAGCTGTTACTTTAGCTTTAACTCAGCAGACGATAGCTACTGCAGCTACTGCTAAAGCAACAGCAGTATTGACACGGGCTCAAATTGCTCAAACTGCTGCTGCACAAACTCAAGCAACTGCAAGTAAACAAGTCGCAACAGCAGCATCTGGTGCTGCTAGAGCAAATATTATAATACTTGGATCTCTTGCTGCAGCCTATGGCATTGATCTTTTGATAAGAAATCATTATAAAAGGTTAGAGGAGTTAGAGAAAAGACAGACAACATTACTTGAAGCTCGTATAGAGCATGTTAGAGCTGCTGCTAAATCAGAGGTAGAAATACAGAAGAATGCTTTAATTGAAGTTGTTCAAGCTTATAATGTGCAATCTGCTTTAGTAAGAAAGAGTGCGTTAGACTATACTGACAGTTTAAGCGAAGAAATTAAGCAGATCGTTAAGGACACAAAGGATTTCTTGGAAGAAATTGCAAAAGACATAGAAAGAGCTGTTTCAGATTCAGTGAAAGCAGTTAAGACAGCCGATAGAGATATTGAAAAACTTGATAGCTTTGTTCAGAAGAGAGGATTACAAAACCAAAAGGATCTTTTAAATAGTAAATTGGCTAATGCACGAACTGCATTAGCTAAGATTAAAATATTGGGAGTAGAAGAGGAAGAGTTAAATAAACAACTTGTTGCAGCTAAAGATGCACAGGATGCAGACCTTGTACTTGCTTTACTGGAACGTAGACGACAACTTTATAATCAATTAGCAAAATTTGCAGCAGATGATGCCAAGAATGATGAGAAGGTTTTGGCGGCTGCAGCAAAGGGTGCAGAAAAACTAAGTAAAGTAGAAGAGAAATTCACAAGAGCTAAAGCTAAATTAGTTGAGGAATTGGAAGAAAAACAAGCAATAGCGCAAAAAATGTGGGCTAATGATCGCATTAAAGCTATTGGTCGAGAGAAGACACTAATTGACTTAACTAATAAGGCTAAGGAAAAAGCTAATAATAAAGAAATTGATGAACTTGAGTACAAAATAAGGCTCCTTAATAGTAATTATGCGAGTGAGAAAACAAATCTTGA
>Ga0307376_10002927_pt1 | contig 16235 bp, 33 predicted proteins | sample TR2MG_FD_202536 | JGI IMG/M metagenome (GOLD analysis project Ga0307376, IMG submission 202536) | Soil microbial communities from Risofladan, Vaasa, Finland - TR-2 | ecosystem: Environmental > Terrestrial > Soil > Coastal area > Acid sulfate soil | place: Finland: Risofladan, Vaasa | collected...
CGGTGCTCGTGGAGATCGTAGATCACCCGGGTCGGTTGATTGTGGACCATCCGGATCTGAGAGCAAGAGAGGAGAGCTGATGACTTACCTTCTAGGCGGTCAAGTGTTCCGCACTAAAAAGGCCCTGGTAGATCACTGCAAGGAGCTGAAAAGGTACGTAGGTACGCAGTACTTGGAGGGTACCCCCGGCTACATGTTCATCCTGGATCTGATAAAGCAAGGGCACGCCACCCCGGAGGACAAGATACGGAGCGGTATCCGTAGGTTCTTCATCGAGGAAAACTACCACAAAGTCACGCGCATCATGCTGGAGAGGCTGGACGGCAGCATCGACGACTTTTCCTATATAAATTGCAAAGACAATCTTGGACGTCCAAGAGACCAAGTGGCATCTTCTCGTATCCGAGAGAAACGTCTCGCGGCGTACCGCGCTAGTATAGATTCACAGATTCAGGGTTTCCGGAGACTGCTTGGCGGTTTTACGTGTATGAATTGTGGAGCCACTCACCCTGACCTTGAGTACCATGTTGACCATGATCCTGACTTCGTGATCCTGGTTCACCAGTTTGAGAAAACCTGGATCGGTGCCCTCCCCGAAAGATTTCGTGATAGCGTGGGTCACGGCTATGTGAGCAGCGTTCACGCTTTCATTGAGTCTGACTTGGCGTTTCAGCAGGCATGGGAGCAGTACCACAGAGATTACGCGCGGCTACAAATACTGTGTGCTGCATGTAACCTGTCAAAGCCAAAAGTGCAGTATATACCCAGGGACAAGGACTAATGACCTGGGCAAAAAACTGGTTCTCCAACTTCGAACCCTTTGACGTACCCTTCAAGTACGACAAGTATGTCTTTCTGACGCCCGAGCACTTCTACCAAGCGATGAAGTCCGAGAAGCACGGCTACCGCCTCATGATCTCCTACATGAAGGTCCCCGGTCAAGCCAAGAAGGCGGGAAGCAAGGTCGAGCTGCGGCCAGACTGGGAGAAGATCAAGCTCGGGGTGATGGAGTATATCCTCCGGTACAAGTTCCAGCCGGGCACTCAGTGGCACACAAAACTCCTGGAGACTGCAGGCGATATTGTCGAGGAGAACAATTGGCACGACAATTTTTGGGGAAGCTGTGATTGCGAACGCTGTATTGGCAGGCCGGGGTTCAACCACCTTGGCCGGATCCTGATGAAGATTCGCGACGAGTACCTGACGGGCACGCCGCCGCCACCACCGTGGTTGGAGTGACGTCGATTTCGCTTGACACGGCGTGCGCAGGTGTGCTACGAAGAATCTAGGCAGAGGCCGGCTTGTACGTGAGTTTGTATGATGACAAAAGGAGACAGGATCATGAGAATTCTACTGATTTGGGAGATAGTCCCAGAGAGCACTGACCTGGTACTGATCGAGGACCCCACGGAAGAGCAACTCCGCATGTTGGAGCTGGCGAATAACACGTTCCTCAACTCAGATGATGAGAACGAAGGCCTGCTCTACCTGAACGCGGCCTTGGGCGACCCGGAGGACTGCGAGGGTGAGGAGCATGCGGGGATTTGGGCGGATTGCAAGGAAGAGTCTCCCGTTGATGGCCCCATCGACCGGGTGTTTCTGTCCGGATTCGTGCTGTAGTCATGAATACTACTTTGTGTATTGCCTTGACTGCGAGGCGGTTTCTAGTTTCACAGTTTACAAAACGGGACTCGACAAGACGCAGGCACAGCTTGCTCGAATGTGGGTCTAACAATAAAACCCGTCAACCCCTACACGGTTGACACCAACGAAAGAGAGAAAGAGATGAACAACGATCCCCAGAGCACGGAAAACAACGACGACTCAAGGACACCCAAAAAGAAGATGATCTTCTACGCAACAATCTTCGGGGGGCCGCTAACGCCGAACGGGATCGACGTATCCACGGAGTTCGACGGTGAGGTCATAACCTTCCAGGGTAAACGGGACATGGACGCGTGGCTGACCAAGAACGGGGTTCTTCCGCACAAGGACCACGGCATGGCGGCGCAAAAGTACGGGCAGCTTCCTGATGGGCGTGCGCTGCTGGCTAACCAAGGCTACATCCAGCCGCTGAAAGTCACGGTCGGGACCTGAGGAAGCAGAGGAAGCAGAGGAATGAAGGACTTCATGAACATGGTGGAGATCGACGAAGTGATGTCCAATTTCGACCATGACATCGACGAAGACGTCGCAAAGCAACTCCAGGAGAAGCCGGGGAGGCTCTACGGTCAGCACTCGGCGTGGGACTTCTGTGGACGCGTCTGGTTCGAGAACGACAAGTTCCATGAACAGGTCTGGGTGTATGGGAGTCCCGTGAAAGAGATCTCTTCCAAGACCTTGGAAGAGCTGATGGAGGAGGTCAACGATGAGTTTGGACAGGGATGAGTCAACTGAACAAGACCTGGCCGACGAGCCTGCGAACCTGTACTTCGAGTTCTGGCTCAACGACATCGAGGCGGAACGCCTGTTCCAGTGTATCAATCACGATATTGTTCGAGACCATCAAGACATCTTGAGAAGGATGACAGCGTTGGGGAAGGACCTCTCTAAGGAGACCGCAGAGTCTGACCCGTACATCATGTCCTACAGAGGAAGTATCCGTGCCCTTGAGGAGTTGATGACGAAGCTCCACAACGAGCGCGTGGAGATCGAGCCGAAGGGCCTCTCCTCCGAGGCCAAGTCGCGTATCCATCACATGGCGCAGGAGGCCCGCGCATCAGGAGAAGGCATCTACTACCCTAATGGTCCACCGACTGTCGATGGCGAAGAAGAGGACGAACCTCTCAAAGAGTTCTCTCCGGGGATGAAGGAGCACCTTCGTAGTGCTGCGGACCGTGTCAGGAAAACCGGCGAGCACGTCGAGATCCACGGCCCTCCAGTCACGGATGATCCCCGTGCGGCTGTCGAAGAGCAGCTCGAAGAGGACAACGACGCCTTGTTCGCGGACGGCTTTGACAGAGCCATCTTGGGTCTGGGGACGCAATTCACCAAGGACCCTGTCGTCGTGTACGACTGGGACAAGTGCGTAGAGGTCCTCATGGAGCAGGGAATGTCTCCCGAGGAGGCTGTCGAGCACATGGACTTCAACGTGACTGGGGCGTGGGTAGGGGAACGTACACCGATTTTCGTGAGGAGGGTTCGATGACAATATATTTGTTGTGTGCAGCGTGTCTGGCCCTGGGAGTGCTCGTGGGCTACGTGCTGCACAAACGGAAGCCGGAGAAGAAGAGGCCCACCGGAGTTGACAAGGTGTGGAAGATCCTGAACAACGATGACCTTCGGCACTTCGTGCACCGTGGGATCCTGAGCTGCGAGGAAGTGACCACGCTGGAGTTGGTCAACCACACGGACAGCCAGGTCTACGTGGGTGGCATGGACGTTCTCATCCCTCCACGCGATTCGATAAGGGTAAAGAGATGACTAAAATCACCACTGAGCTGAAGAACGAGATAAAAGAGTCTATAAAGAGGAGTTTGAGGTTGTTGACAGAAAAGGGCACCCTCAAACCATTTTGTGCCCTTCCCCTTCTCGGGGCTCATCCCTTGGTGGTGGATGCAATCTCCTACGCGCGAATGGAGAACGTAGTGCCGATGCCGGATCTTCCCCCGGACGGCATTTACAACTGCATGGTGCAGATCGATAGCTCCAGGGTGACACAAGACGAGAACGATCCCACGCTGTACCACTTCTCGATGGAGGGTAACGTAGCAAGCAAGGAGTCTTCTGTCGACCTCAAGAAGTGGGTTGCGATCCTCAAGCCTCATCGATGCGTGAACGAGGGCTGCGAGTACGAGGGTCTCCCGGTCGTGATGAGGTCTTTCGAATGCACCATCAGCGGTAAGGCTGGTCAGTTTACGGGAGGCCCTCCCACAGAGAAGCTCAGGCCGATGTGCCCTGAGTGTCTCGACCGTGCGGATCCGGACGGCACGGTTCACTACAGCTTCATGAAGATGATCGAGGACGAGGATGACTGACAAGTACAAAACCTGCACGCTCGAAGAGTTGTTTGCGTGGAAGCCCACTCTCTGGTGGCGCTTTACGCACTTTCCGTCTAGGCTCTGGAGCGGTTTCACGGGTTTCATTTGGGCGCTTCGCCATCGTTTCCAACCACGGCACCGGTACAACATGCTTCGTACCGGTTTTCCTCCGGGATACTACGATCCACACATGCGCATTCCTGCGGCGATGTTCGAACTCGTTTGTGATTTCGTGGATTACACCGAAAGTGTCGTAAACTGGAATTATGACGAGGAGCACCGGGCCGCGTGGAAGGCCTATACTGCCGCTGCGAAGTCTTGGCGGCACGGTGCTCGTGACCAGCTCTGGCATGAAGGCCGTGTGTCCCAGATCGACATTGACCGACTGAAGGCCGTGTTGGACAACTTGGACAAGCTTTGGTACCCATGAGGAGGATTAGATGACTGAGATCTTCAATGGAGAGTCAAGCGTTGCGCGGTGGGAGGCCATCAACCTTGTTGACCGAGATGACGGAGGTCTCCTGTACAAGTATGGCTGCATGTCGCAGGCTGTTATCATCGGGGGCTTGAGGTCCTCGATAGGTGAGGACGGGACTGATGCAAACTGAACTCGTATTGAAGATCTCGTGCGGTGAGAAGACCTGCGCCAAAGAGCCCGGCAAGTTCTGCGAGTGGGTCACTACCGGGAAGTTCGGGTCCATCAGCTACTGCTGGCTCTGGAACGACAGAGACTTTCGCGGAAGGCCGCTCCCCTTGGAGGAAGAGGGCGGCTGGCTTTTACGCAGGCCGGAGTGTCTGTCAGCCGGAAGGAAGGTTGAAGATGAGTAAGCCCTCCAGCTACTGCGAGCAGAGTTCTTGCCCCTCCTGCGAGCACGTCTTCATTCTATCCGAGTACGATGGTCCCAACAACTATTATTGTCATTTCGACAAGTCGGAGAGACCGAAGTGCATGTCGGTTGCCATGGGGGAGTACCAAGACCCCCTGATGGAGATGCTGCGCGAGAATCCTGACCTGGAGGTCAACGAGGAGACGATGGAGGAGTCCCACCGGAGGTACATGCTGGTTGACGATGAATGGGAGTCCTGGGCCGAGCCCCGGGAGGTCAGCTCGTGGGGTTGCTGCGGAGAGTACGTGAAAAGGAAAGAGTCGTGAGCCGGTGGGCGCACTCCGACAACGCCATCTGGAGCGAAGAATACCAGGAAACTCTCATGACGAAGACTCGTCAAATCCATCTCTACGGACCTTCTCCACAAGAGATCACGCGCATCGACAATTGCAACGTCCAAGGGCACCTGATATGTCGGCAAGAAGGGGAGCAGCTGGAGAAGTTGCGGCGCGAGTTACTTCAGGAAGAGGCGGAAAAGTAGTTGACAGCAGCACCGGATCTGTGCTATGCAGGTCCGGTTGTGCGAGAAACTGTATAAAGAGAAAAAGGTGACTACGATGAAAAAATCGACAAAAAGGACAACGCGCAAGACAAAATCTGTCAAGGAGAAAAACGAAGTGCGACACATCGGGATCAACATCGAGGGCGGAAACGCGACAATGAGAGAAACCACCGCGAGCGTCGTCCAAGTGTTGGAGGCCTTGAAAAAGAACTCCTTCAATGGGGAGATTGCTGTTGCCGCGCTGAACGTGCTAGAGGCTGCTACAAACTCCTTTGGCCCCACTACGGTTTCCCACTGCACGATCACCGTCCCGCCTCTCTCCAAAAAGTAGTTGACAGCAGCACCGGATCTGTGCTACGTTAATCAGGTTGTATGCGAAATTATATGAGGAGGGTAAAATGAGATTGGCGGAATTCACGGTGTCTCACGGTGCGTTCAAGGTGGCAGTTCCCCCGACGCAATATATGCTCCGAGAAGGGGAAGATGGCGCCGTAAGGCTCTGTACGGTCTCTTCGGACAAATCCGGCTGGGCCATCGAGGGGTCCTTCGAGAAGTCCTGCGTCGAGATGAACGACGCGCTGTCACACACCACATGCACTGCGTGCGGGAGCTACTTGAGCCTGTGTGACCGGTGTGCGGGAAGATGATGACTGAGAACACCGTAACCCGAACTCGCCCCATGCTCTACCTGGCGGTTCCTTACAGCGACGACTCCTATGCGATACGAAAAGGTCGGTTCGAAGTCGCCAACGTTGCTGCGTCTCAGCTGGTTCAGCAAGGCAACCACGTCTTCTCGCCCATCTCCCACACGCACCCTATTGCCCTGCAGGGGAACCTTCCGGTGGATTGGGAGTACTGGGAGGAGTATGACCGTATCATGCTCTCGGTCTGTACGGAGCTGGTAGTGCTGCTGATTGACGGATGGTTGACATCAGTCGGCGTCCAGGCCGAGATCAAAATCGCCAAGGAGACGGGCATGAAGATCTCGTACATGAACCCGCATACGTGGGTGCGGGGGGATATAGTCCACACCATGGTTCGGCCTTCCACGTACGAAAGAAGAGGTAACAACAATGGGTGACGGGAAGCAAAAGACGCAGATCACGCTGGACCTCGACATGGGCGACTCCGCCATGACGATTGCTCAGATTTTCGACATGTTGGACAAAGACGACATGAAAGAGCTGGCCCGGGAAGTCATCAGTTCCTGGGTGGAGGAGCCGATCACTGCGGAACGTCGGGCTCGCGAGCGTATGATTCTGGACAAGATGATGAGGGAGAAATCCTACGGCGGTGGGCCGCAGTACGAGAACGAAGATGTGGCCAGGCGACACTATAGCTTTAGGGATGCGATGAAAACTTTCAAGTCCACGCGAGAGAAAACACTGGAGGATGTTCACTCCGCTCTCTACACAGAGATCAAGGCTGAGGTGCACCGTATCGTACGTGATAGCAAGCAGATGTCGAAAATCGTGGAAGTCGCCTCACAGGTGGTTATCGAAAGTTTGCCGAGGATGGTGCAGAACTCCCTCACGTCGTGGTTCACGGAGCATCTCAACATGATGGGGAACATTCTTCACCTCAACCAGCAGTCTGACGATCAAGGTGAGTTGTTACAGAGAATCAAAGAACACCTCAACATTCTGTAGGGGAGCGCGATGCCCAAGTACGATTACCCGAAGAAGCCCAAGGTTGAGGAGGTCCTGGCCGAGATGGTTCTCACCGAGCGAGAGTGCGCCAAGATGCTTGGTGTCGATCGTAAGAAGGTCTACTTCAGGGTGGTCCATGAAATGACCGACAAGGCCCCTCCGTGGGCCGTGGCGCGCATCCAGGCAGTGAAGAGGGGGTAATCGACATGGCTCCTGAATCCTTCGAGGTAGGCTGGGTTGAGGTAGTGGACACGCGGGACACGAGTGTCCGGATAAAATCGCTTCATCACGATTGTTGGATCCCTCGCTCTCAGGTAGTCGGCGAAGGCTTCCAGGTGGTGGGTTGTCGTGGGGTTTTGGAAGTGACTTCGTGGTTTGCAATGACCGTAGGCTGGGTACCAGGTTCGAAGAAAAAGAAGTATGACGCGACCATCAAGCTAAACTTTGTACTGGAGCGCTTAAATGAGTTTTCTGTGAACTGGAAGCATGACCTTAATGCGCTTGCAGAGCACTCTCACGAGTGCAAGCTCTGCGCAGTAGTAGGCTTGCTGCGTTCTCTGGAAGAGTAGCGTCAACTCTTCGAATAAACCTTCGATCCGCCCTTGACATTCCATCCCCACCTATGCTATAGTCTCCAGAGTTTATACGAGACACACTAAGAGGAGGGTACAATGTCCAAAAAGAATCAATGGCGTCCGTGGATGGATCTGGTGAATTCGAAGGACTACAGCACCTACCGTGGGCAACTCCAAACAGCCCTGTGCCTGGTTGCAGGCTATCCGGAGACTGTCCGTGAGGTGGTGGCCGCTGCGCTGTCGACAGCGAGGATCATGGTGGAGGCCGAAAAGCGCCTACCACAGGAAATTCTCGCCCTCTGCGCTGTACACACCTGTGATCAATGTCTCTTGAATGAAGGCACCTTCGATTGCACGGTGGGCTCGTACAAGAGAAACAAGACGAAGAAGGCCCTCAGGGCGTATGCAGCCTGCTACGAAAACTACCTGCAAGGAGAGTAACCGATGTCGGAAGAATCCGGTATGGCGCTTGAGAGCGCACTAGAGCTGGTGGTGGAGGGTTGCCTCGAAGACGAGGTAAAACTCATTACCGGCGTGATGCGCAAGATGCAAACAACGATCGACGAGGACATCAAGAAGATGGGGCTCGACACCTTCCACGCGGCAGTGTACCATGCGATCAATACCGTATCTGGTCGTAAGTGCGGGGAACTGATAAAACGCATCAAGAAAGCGGATAAGAGGTTCTGATGCGGGATACTTTTAAAGAGCTTCGAAAAAAGTTCAAGGACAATTTCAAAAATCATGTCGTCTCCTACTACGACAAAGGAGAGCGCCTGGAGCACCTGATCTGGAGGATCCCGGGGTCATCGAATGGGTATATGGAGTTCATCGCCTGCGGCGGCAACCTCGTCGTGCGGGGAGATTACGGAGACTCCATTTTCGAATGGTATCGCCGAGTGGACCTCAAGTGGATCGCAGGCACCGATCTGAGCTACTTTGCTGAGAAGTGTCAGGCGTCCGAGTACGGGCGAGACTTCAAAAGCTGGGACTCGGAGCAGTTGCGTGAGGACATCGAAGCTCTTCTGGACGAGCACTCCAAGAACTTTGAAGACTACGATCACGAGAGTCCGAACGAGCTTCGTGATAAGTTCGAGGATGTCAACGGCTTCGACGCAGTGAACGGGGAGTTTGAGTGGATGGTGTGGTTACAGGACTACGGGTGGGAAGTGTTCGGAGACGATTGGTGGGAGTACGTCCCTATGGGAAAGTACCTGGATACTCACTGCAAACTGCACTGGGTGGGGCTGAAGCTGGCGGTTGAGGCGTTGGAGGAGAAAAACAATGGAGAATGAGAACGACGGAATCGCATGCAGCAGATGCCACTGCGAGAGTAAGGTCGAACTGTCGGAAGAGATCATGAAGGAGATGTTCGATGCCTCAACTTTGGATAAAGTCTCTTCGAAGCTCGCCACAGACATGCTCTTTCACTGGATTCACCAGATGAATCCAGACTACACGTATCACGATCCTGCCGCCCACGAAAAACTCGTTCTCATGTGTCGTGGTGCGCTGGCTGTTCCAGGGCATCACTGGGTAGCAGCACACTTTACGAACGAGATGGTCGGAGAGGTCCACAGCAAGCTCTGGGCGATGTGGCACCACCTGATAAATACCTGGGCGATGCCTGTCGACGAGAAGGATCCTTCCGTTCGTTTCAGATTTGAGAACCTCATGCGGCGCAAGTCGGTGTGTATGCAGACGCACGGCGTTTATCCTCACGAGATTTGGGGTCTGCGGGTCAAAGCCGTGGATACCGAAAAGGGTTGCAACGTCGAGGGTCAGCTCTTCATTATCCGTAATCAGGACGAGGAAGAAGTCGAGCGGTTGAAGGGCAGGGGTCCTTTCGATTTGACAGTCTCGTCGTACGACCCTCAAATCGGAAAGAACAGAAGCTTCAAGATTCTGGGTATAGAGGTGAAGGAGGACGACGAGGGGGGTGCCTACGTCTCCTTCATCGCGCACGGTTTGATGCCCTGGAAGGTTGACGAGTGACCACCCTACAACAGCAGGTCGACTCTGTTTTCCACCCCGAGGGCATTCTCGCACAACGTTTGGAGAACTTCGAGTACCGTCTACCACAGCACCGGTACGCCAACGCCGTGTACACCTCGATCATGGAAAAGAAGAGCCTTCTAATTGAGGGCGCGACCGGCGTAGGGAAATCCCTGGCCTACCTGGTACCCGCCATCTTCCACGCGAAGAACACCAAGAAGCGGGTTGTAATCGCCACGGCCAATATCGCCCTGCAAGAGCAGCTGCACACGAAAGATCTCCCTTTTTTGAAAAAACACCTCCCCATCGACTTCGCCTTCGGCCTGGTGAAGGGTCGAGGAAACTACCTGTGCCGGCGCCGGCTGAAGAATATGTTGACCAACTACGAGTACATTAAGGGCGACATCGAGGAGGAGATTGAGAACTGGGCGGAATACACGGACACCGGTGACCGGAGCGAACTGGAAAACGAGCCCTCTCCCGGGGTCTGGGGCCTGTACTCCTGCAGCGCCGAAGAATGCGTGAACTGCTCGGCGTACAAGAACACGTGCTTCGCCAAGCTCGCACGATCAAAACTCGGTACCTACGACGTGATCGTCTGCAACTACCACCTCCTCCTATCCCACGCCGTGGTCAGAGCCGAGACCGAATCTGGCGGAGTACTCCCGGACTTCGATCTGCTCGTGTGCGACGAGGGTCACAAGCTCGCGGACATCGCCAGGTCCTTCTTTGGCTGGGAAATCAGCCAGTTCACCTTCAATCGCCTCCGAAAGCTCTATTTCAGGTCGCTGACCGCGATAAGGAAGGTGGACGGCGTAGAGAGCCTCCTGCGAGCGGAGGAAACCTCAGTCAAGGAGCTTAAAAAGGCGGGGGAAGACCTCGAAGACTCCGAAAAAGCCTTTTTCTCGGACGTGGAGGTCTTCTTCAAGGCCGGCAAGCCTCCCGCCCCCAGGCGGTTCGCGGCGCCCACCCTCATCCAGGTCCAGGACCTCATGAACTCGTTACTCACCGTGGCACAAGGCTTCAAGATCCTGGCTGCCGCCCTGGGTGTTGCAAAAAAGGTCGACGATCGGGCTGAATGCCACAAAGCCAAGTCCCGGTGCCGAAAAATCGCCACCCAGCTGGAAGAACTGTACAAAATTGTTGACAAAAACGCCGTTTATTACGTCGAAACCGCAGGAAAACGCCAATTCCTGCGAGTCGTGAAGCGGATGATCGACGTCTCGGAGTTGCTGGACACCCACGTGTACGATCACACGGACTCGTCAGTCGTCACGTCAGCCACTTTGGCGGTAAGCGGTAGCTTTGCCTACCTTCAGTCCGAAATCGGCCTGAGAGGGGCCCTGGGCGTCGTCGTGGAGTCTCCTTTCGACTACACACGGCAGGGACTGCTCGTTATTTCGGGAAATGCGCCGGATCCGAAGGCAAAAGACCAGAAAAAGTACTTGTCCGAGGTCTGTGACGACCTGGAGTTCATCATCAGCGAGGCCCGAGGCCGCACATTGGGTCTTTTCACGTCATACAGGTCCCTCAAGGCGGCCAGCGAGCACCTGAAACCGAAATTGGGGCGCGATTACACGATTTTCGTCCAGGGCGACGCCCCACGGACGAGACTTGTGGAAAAGTTCCGGGAAGACACGTCTTCCGTGCTGCTGGGTACCGAATCCTTCTGGGCCGGCGTCGATGTGCCGGGAGAAGCCCTCTCGTGCCTCGTGATTGACAAGATTCCGTTCAAAAGCCCCGGAGATCCGGTCTGGGACGAGCGATGTCGTCGGGATGAGAAGTGGTTCTGGAATCTGGCACTACCCGCAGCCGTTATCCAGCTCAAACAAGGCATTGGCCGGCTGATCCGGAGCAAAACCGACTACGGGGTCGTCGTAATTCTCGATAATCGCATGATTGCGAAAAATTACGGCAGTTTGATCGCCCGCGCCTTACCACCGATGCCCCGGGCCGTGTCGACCGGCGCCATTCGCGCTTTTTTGGATAAAGGCCTAGCATGAGGTACCCGTGGGAAGAATTTCTGTTCAAGTTGAAGAAAAACGGGGCAGATCTCGCCGGATTGCACACTACGGGCCTTTTGCAGTCGTTTTACGTGTATTTGACGGACGAATGCTTCCGTGGGACGCCCGAAGACATGGTGCACCTGAGAAAAGCCCTGAAACAGAAAATAAAGACGCTGGATCGCGGAAATACGATGTATCGCGAGCAACGCGAGCTGTTTCATCGGTTACGGCGTAATGCAAAGCGTGCTTTGCGGTTATTGGCGTTTGTAGAGAAGAAAAAGGGGGTTTGGTGGTCTGAAAACCCCGATACGGCGTCAGCGAACAGTGTCTGGGTTAGTCGTGATGTTATTGACAGCGTAATTTCTGTGCAAAAAATATTAGACAAGATGGCCACGCACAACGGCGGGAGAAGGATGTAATGCAAGAGGAACTAACCGTTAGGGATGATTCGGGTAGTGAGATCCGGTTTGAGTGGAATCGGGGCACCGAAAAGCCAGGTAGAACTCTCACAATGGTTAATGGTGGCTTTCTTGTAGACGGTAAGAAGACCAAGGACCTCAATCACGTACTATCTGCCGTCCAGGACTTCGCCTCGTATTTGGTCGAGGAGGAGCCTGACCTGGTTACGGCGGAGATCGAGGAGCCTGAGAAATTCAAGATGTCTTGGGAGCTTGACGACGTACAGATGATGCGCTTCGAGGGAGACGGCACCATCTTCATCATGGGCAAGTTCATGGCGAAGGACCTGGACGCCGTGACAAGGATCTCGGCGTGGATGACACTACACAGGAGGGCATGATGGGTACCTATACAGTTGAAGACGCGGTGTGCGTGGCGGAGACCGACTTGGCGATCTGTGTGGAAGCTCCGGACTTCGAAGAAGGAACTTGGATTCCGCAATCTCAGATCCATGAGGACTCGGAGATCTGGGAGAAAGGCCAAGAGGGGGACCTGGTAGTGACGGAGTGGCTTGCCCAACAGGAGGGGTGGATCTAATTCGGGGCGACAGGATTCGAACCTGCGACCTCTTCTGCCCGAGAGAAGCGTGCTCCCACTGCACTACGCCCCGGATAACCGTACGACCCCTTACGGGGTGGCGTAGGTGCTGGGCACGGTCGAGCCTGGTAGTTACGCTTCATGGGGGTACTCTATCACAATTGTGGGCCGAGTCAAGTTTTTTCTTGACTTTTTTTAAAACCTCTGGTAGTATACAGAGAACGCTAAGGAACAGCTCATTGAAAATCAAATAGTTAGCAGTTGAAGTTTTTGGGCCTGAAAGGTTTAGACATTGATGAACGGAAGGCACGATGCGTGTCCCGCCTTGGGTGTTCGGCGGGTTAAAAAGGATTCCCAACCACAATTACCAACGTGATTGTAATGTTCCCGAAGGTTGTGGCGGCTCCGGTCGCCATGGCCGCTTGAGGGATGTGCTCTTGGAGAGATGTCCGAGTATCCAAGAGGGCATAATTACGCGGACGGACTCGGTAGAGGTTTCCTCGTGAACCTCCCGAGAACAACAAAAGCGAGGTAAGCCAGGGAGGACTCGTCTACCGGGAATCCTCGGCTGAACGTAAGGTGGACCACACACGTGAAGATTTGTGTACGAAGCATCAGTGGACGGGATTTCGATTATCCCCAGGTCCTCTACAGTTTTGTTCGCAGCTGTAACAGAAGCAGAAAGCGGAATGGCTGTCCGCAAGCACGCAAGCACGGGTCGTTAAAAGGCTTGACACGGGTGCTGACCCTCGCAAGGTTCAATTCCTGCTCTGCTTCCCATATGTACTAAAAGGAGGAGACTATGCTGCGATAGGTGCGAAAAACACCTAGGAGACGTGTGGTGTAATGGTAGCACGGAAGTGATCACAGGCTTAGGGTTCGATTCCCTTCACGTCTTCTGACCCCGTTGCCCGAAAGCGAAGTCCCCCCTTCGCCAGGGCTTCGGGGTCTTTTTTTGCTTGACAACTGCGATGCACCTGTGCTATGGTTCAGGGGTTGTATGAGAACTAATACGGAGGAGAACGACTCATGAGAAATTTCAGCACAACGCCACCCAAGGGCGCAGGCGAAGAGTTCCGTTTCGTCAAGCTGTCTTCCATCAGCGGAGGAGAGGTCGAACCGGCTGCCATCAAGTATGGAGCGGATGGAAACCCGAAGGACCTCATGCTCCTCGGTAGAAACGGTACGATAAGCCCCGCGTACATCGAGAGTTGGGGCCCTCTCGTCACTGCCGGTGGGGACGACTTCGTGGGGAGTCTGCGGGAAGCCCAGCAGAAGATGTTGAACATACACGTCAACGAAGAAGGCATCAACTGCCCTTGCTGTGGCCAGCTGGTAAAGATCTACAAGAGGAAGCTCAACTCGGGGATGGCAGCTGCCCTAGTTTGGTTAGTAGGAGAGTTCAAAAGAACACAGGACTGGATCGATATCCCCGCAAAAGCGCCTCGACACGTGATCAAGTCCAGAGAACACGGAAGACTCGTTCACTGGGGTCTGATCGAACAGAAACCCAATGAAGACAGTGCCAAAAAAACTTCTGGTCTTTGGAGACCTACGCTGCTGGGGGTTGATTCCGTAGAGGGTACGGTTAGCGTGCGTTCACACGTTTTTCTGCTCAACAACGAGATGCAGGGTTTCTCGGATAGCTCTGTCTTCATCAAGGACGCGCTGGGGTCGGACTTCAACTACGCTGAGCTGATGCGCGGCTAATGGAGCCCAATTTCCCAGCCGACACCGGCGACTGGATCGCGATCATCGCGTTTGTGATCATCTGTGTGATTCTGATTTGCGCCGCGTGGCCGAACTTGTTTGACGACGAAGGAGAGCATTGATATGGGTAAGTCGAAGTTAGATTCTTGGAACATTGCCGACCGAATCCACCAGCTGATGACAGACCGCGACATTCCGATAGCGGACTTCGCAAAGCGCACGGGGCTTGGCGTCAAATCGCTGAAGAACATCCTCAGCGGTGTCAATAACCCCCAGTTGAAGACAGCCATCAAGATCGCAGACACGTTCGGCGTGACCCTGGACTGGTTGTGCACCGAAGTGAAGGAAAGACAAACAGAGGTGTAGCCATGGAAAGCGTAGTAAAAGTCCTTATCATTGTTTTCTGCGCACTGGGCACTATGTTCTGGGCCTCGCTTATCGTAAAAGTTGTTGGTGGCAGTCTAAAGAATACCACTCCCCCTTTCCCAAACCCGGATCTCGCCAAGACCTTCGGAAGTATGGCCTCCCGCCTGCAGCAGGAATCCGAGCTACACATGCTCAAGAACGTAGCTCTCCTGATCAAAATTCTTCAGATCCGAGAACAGCTCTTGAACCTCAAGGAAAGGGCTGAGCGCGATAACGGGGGTGGTACCGGAGGAGAACGTTGGGACATCCGGCGGGGGCTTTCCGACATGATCCTCGACAAAAAGCTTTGGGATGTTTCCGGTAAGGAGTCTCAGTAACATGGAACGTGGGAAGTTCATTGTACTTGAAGGCGCGGACGGAGCGGGAACTACGACCATGGCGCGACAGCTGATGGACCTCATTGAAGCGAGCGGCGCTCCAGTTATTCGGACTCACGAGCCTTCAACGGGAAAAGTAGGTACTCTGATCCGTAGCCTCCTGGAGACACATACGGAGCCTCTCACCTGGCGCATGATGTGTTACTTGTTCATGGCCGACCGCATTGATCACGTCGAAAGCGTGATCGAGCCTGCTCTGAAAGAGGGGAAGCATGTAATTTGCGACCGGTACTACCCGAGCACTCTCGTGTACCAGAGCATCAGCACCGAAGACAACGCCTTTCCTGTCACCATGGAGTACCTGTACAAGGAGATGCAGGGGATCTACATGTACAGCGGAATCGATCCCGCATGGCTCGAACCTGACCTTTGCCTCTACATCGGCGTTCCTTTTCTGGATACATTGCGCGAGAGACGCGCCGATCGAGGTCGTCAAGACATGTATGAGGGGGACCGCACACAAGAAAAGGTGCTAGGGGCGTACGACCACTGGTTTACCTGTTTTCCAGGAAACAATATGCATGTTGACGGTGTACAGCCCCTGGAAGCTGTTCGACGCGAGTGCTGGGGTTATGTTTGCGCGCTCTTGAAGATCTGCAAGACCGGGCGCGAAGAGGCCTTGAGGCGTGTGAGCCTCAAGTAGGCGAAAGTCAAAGTAAATCAACAAAAGGAAAGAGACAATGATGAAAGAATTAACGAAAGAGGTCGAGATTGTGGAGAATGAGGGTCTTGTGGCGCTGCTCGGGCAGAAGGTGCTGCTCATGTGTGCCAACTACTTCTATGGTGGCAAGCTTGTGGGCGTCAACGACTCGTTTGTGCAGCTCGAAGATGCCGTGATCGTGTACGAGACAGGTGAGATGAGAGCGGCTGCGTGGTCAGATGCGCAACGGCTCCCCGCCGATGTCTGGTATGTGCAGACGGCATCTATCGAGAGCTTCGGTATCGGAAAATGAGGAGCAAGAGGCAACGATATAAGAGGTCGTGGTCGTGGTCGGGGTCGGGGTCGTGGTCGAGGTCGGGGTCGTGGTCGTGGTCGAGGTCGAGGTCGGGGTCGGGGTCGAGGTCGAGGTCGGGGTCGGGGTCGTGGTCGAGGTCGGGGTCGTGGTCGTGGTCGAGGTCGAGGTCGCGTTGA
>Ga0307376_10002931_pt1 | contig 16215 bp, 14 predicted proteins | sample TR2MG_FD_202536 | JGI IMG/M metagenome (GOLD analysis project Ga0307376, IMG submission 202536) | Soil microbial communities from Risofladan, Vaasa, Finland - TR-2 | ecosystem: Environmental > Terrestrial > Soil > Coastal area > Acid sulfate soil | place: Finland: Risofladan, Vaasa | collected...
GAGACATAGCCGCCCGTTCCGACCACCACATCGGGGCGAAACGCGCGCAGAATCCGAAAGCTCTGCACGAGCGGAAGGCCAATCGCCAGCTCGACCAGCGATCGGAGCCGCCGGCCCATCGGCGCCCCTCCCGCCAGCCCGTGCACGGAGATCGACCGGAACGGGATACCCGCCTCAGGCGCGGCCCTCGCCTCCACGCGGTCGCCCCCGATGTACAGCAGCTCCGTTCCGGGGGCGAGCTTCCTGATGGCGGCCGCCACCGCCAGCGCGGGGTAGACGTGTCCGCCCGTCCCGCCGCCGGTGAGCACGATCTTGGGGCCTGGGCTTTCCACTGTGGTCATCGTCTCCGAACGCGGTCCTCGTCGGGCTGCCTACAGCGCATTTCGTAATCCTCACTCGCCTGGCTGTCCGCTAGTGACGCTGGCATGAAGTGCGCCTGCTGGAGCCTGGCGGCTTGTGCTGCTGTTTCATAACCTCAGATGGAGGTTATGAAACAGCTTCTAGGAGCTGAACAAGTCCCGAACCCAGGCAATCACCCGCCCGAGCACCGGAAGAACCTTCACCGCCGGACGCGGCTCTGCCCGCCTCGCCTGGGACTCTCGATGTGCGTAGTAGACGAGGCCCACCCCTGTCGCCAGAGAGGGGCTTTCCAGCACGTGCATTGGGCCCGAGGTCACCCGCGGACGCCCCAGCCGAACCCTGCATCCAAGCACCTGCTGCGCCGTCGGCCCGATCGCCGTCAGCAAGCTGCCCCCGCCCGTCAGCACCGCCCCTCCCGGCGGCGGCCACTTCCCCCCAAGCCGCTCCACCTCCTGAGACACCAGCCGGAAGATCTCCTGCGCCCTGGCCTCGATTACCTCGGCTATGAAACGCCGGCTGACGGTCCGCTCGTCCTCGTCGCGCGGGACAGCCACCATCTGCTCGTCCGGCACCATGCTCACTCGGGCGCAGCCGTGGACCAGCTTGATTTGCTCCGCCTGCGGGTGGGTGATCCCGAGGGCCACCGCCAGGTCGTGGGTCACGTTCGCCCCCGCCGCGGGGACCGCCCCCGTATAGGCGACGCTCCCCCCCGTGAAGAGAGCCAGGTCCGTCGTCCCTCCCCCAATGTCGATCAAGAGCACCCCCAGATCTTGCTCTTCCTCCGACAGCACCGCGTCCGCAGTCGCCAGCGGCTCGGCGACGAGCTCCGCCACGCCGAACCCGGCCTGCTCCACGCATCGGACCACGTTATCGACCAGATTCCGCGAGGCCGTCACGATATGGGTCTCCACCGCAAGCCGGTTCGCCGACAGCCCGACCGGGTTCTTAACCCTCGGCTCGTCGTCCACCACGAACCCCCGCGAAATGGCGTGGATCATCTGCCGATCCGGCGGGGTCGATACCGCGCTCACCGAGGCCGCCATCACCCGCTCGACATCGGGCCAGGCGATCTCTCTGTTGGCGCGGGCGAGCTGGATCTCCGCCCGCGAGTTCAGCGACGAAACGTGCTGCCCCGTCACCCCCACCCAGGCCGACTCCAGCTCCGCTCCGGCCATGCGCTGCGCCTTGGTGACCGCCTCCTGGATGGCGCGAGTGGTCTCCGCTACATCTACAACCGTGCCGCGACGAAGCCCCGTACACGGCACGGAGGCCGCGCCCAGTATCTTCACCTCGGCCCCGCGACCTCCGATGACCGCGGCCACCTTGGTCGTTCCGATATCCAGTCCGAGCAGGGCTTCCTCCCCCGCCATCTGGCTCCCTTCCGACTGCCCCTTATTCCGAAGGCGCCGCCGCCCGCGCCCGTCGCGCCTCCACCCGTGCCGTCACCAGCAGCGCTCTCGTCCGCCCCAGGTTGTTGAAGATGCGAATGCCCAGCGCCACCACGACCGCCAAATACAGGTCCACCCCCAGCTTGTCCCCGAAGTAGGCCAGCAGCGCCGCCAGCGCCATGTTCACGAAGAAGCCGCTGATGAAGATCGCCTCGTCGAACCGCCGCTCCATCCAGTTCCGCGCCGCCCCCACGAACGCATCCAACCCCGCCACGATGGCGATGGCGACGTAATCCGCCCAGCGCGGCGGCACCGGCGGCAGCAGCGCGTAGACCACCAGGAATCCGAGCACCAAGGCGCCGAAGGGGATTGCAATCATCGCTTTGCCTCCTTCTCCACCGGCTGCGCGTGCTCGTACTTCGGCGGGACCGAGATCGGCGGAATCACAACCTCGTCCTTGGGCGTCAGCTTCACCGGAAATTGCAGCACGCGCAGGCGGTCCAGCACTCCATCTCGGATATTGAGCGCCGACATAAGCTTGCCCTTGTCGCCGATCGCTTTGAACACATAGGGGGTGGCAACGGTGATCTTGTTGATCTCGATCAGGCGCGCCGAGCAGGCAATCGCGCTGCCCGTCAGGAGCCGCTGGCCGTTGATCGAGACGGCCTCCGCCCCCGCACACCACAGCTCGTTCGCAATCTGAAGCAGGTCGAAGTCGTGAATCACGTACACGTCCTGCTCCCCGAAGTTGCCGCCAGCCCTCATCGTGCTGTCGGACAGCTCCAGCTCCACCCCCGGCCCTTTCACCGCCACCGTCCCCAGCGCGATCCGGCTGGTATGCAGCTCCTCCTGCATGATCCTGGCCAGCCCCTTTTCGCCCGCCGCCTCCTTCTCATACTCCGTCAGCAGCCCCCGCAGCCGTTCGATCTCTTCCTTCTGCTGCTCCACTTGGGCCGCGTTCCGGGTAAGCATCCCGACCAGCGCGCTCGTCTGACGTCCCACCTGGCTGGCCCCCCGCAGTCGCTGGCTGTGCACCTGAATGCCCAGCATACCTCCAAGCACCAGGCATACCGCTGTCATCGGTACGACCCAACGTCTTCCCCTTGCGCCGAGCGTCCCCATGATGATTTACCTCACTGCCGCGGCCACGACGTCATCCCGCGGCTCCCAGAATGCCGCCATCGGGTCCGCCAGATCGAGCCGCGCGATTCGGCTCGCTCCGATCTGCTCGATCGCGGCCGCCAGGAGTTTCGCCTTGGCCGCCAGTTCATTCCCTTCGCCCAGATTCACCTTCGCCCCTGATGCCAGCGTCACCTCAATCTGCTCGTGGCCCCCAAGCTGCAACCGCGTCGCCCGCAGCCTTGGATCCGGCCCCAGGGCCCTGAGCACGGCCAGCAGCATGTCGATCTCCGAAGAAGCCCCCTCCGCCTCCACTCCATCCTCCCCCAGGTGCGGCCCCACCAGCTCCGGAAGCCCCCAGCCCCACTCCTCGGGAACCGTGAAGGCGACTCCCCCCGAGTCCACGAGAAGGGCGCGCTTCGCCCCCCGGATCACGGCAACCGCCTCTCTCCGCTCCACCGTCACCACCAGTCGGTTTGGATAGGCGCGACAAACCCGCGCCTCCCGCACCGCCGGGACGCTCTCCGCCTGCTCCTTCACCAAGTCGAGCGGAGCCCGCAGCACGTTCGTGTTCGCAGGAAGCCGAATCGCCTCCGCAACCACTCCCGCGATCTGCTGGTCGCCTCGCACCGTGACTCCGCACACGGCCAGGCGCGGAGATGCCAGCGCTATGTACACCAGTTCCACCGCAAACAGGAGGATGACGACACCCGCCGCCAGCCGCAGCCGCCAGAGCGGACCCGGGCCGGTCGACCTGATCGCGCCGAGCGCCGGCCTATGATTTGCGTCCAACGCCACCACCCCCTCGTTCTTCGAGAGCGAGTTCGATCAGCCGGTCCACGAGCTGCGGGAAGCTTATGCCCGCCGCCTCCGCCGCCCGCGGGACCAGGCTCGTGTCGGTGAGCCCCGGGATCGTCTGAAGCTCGAGCACGTACACCTCATCCGGCGTCGCGATCATGTCTGCCCGAGACATGCCGCGGCACCCCACGAGCTGGTGCGCCGCCAGCGTGAGCTCGCGCGCCCGCTCCGCCTGCGCCTCCGTGATGCGGGCGGGGATGATCTCCTCCGTCGCCCCGGGCGTGTACTTCGCCTGGTAGTCGTAGAACTCGTTCTTCGGCACAATCTCGATCAACGGCAGCACCCGGGGATTGTCGTTCCCAAGCACTGGGCCCGTTATCTCCGTGCCCGCAATGTACTCCTCCACGAGCACCTCCGGCCCGTACCGAAAGGCGAGGCCGAACGCCTCTTCCAGCTCGCCCTGCTGCTTGACGATCGTCACCCCGATGGAGGAGCCCTCCTGCCCCGGCTTGACGACACACGGCAGCCCAAGCGTCGAAACGATCCGCCCGGCCGCCCCCACCCGTTCCGCTTCACGCACGGCCGCCCACCGCGGCGTCGGGATTCCCTCTCGCTCGAACAGCTTCTTCGCCACGATCTTATTCAGCGCCAGCGCGCTCGCCAGCACCCCCGACCCCGTATACGGCACCCCGAGCAGCTCCAGCATCCCCTGCACCGTGCCGTTCTCCCCGGCGCCGCCGTGGAGCGCCACAAAAACGACATCCGGCCGCAGTCCCGGCCCGAAGGCCGACAGAAGCGCCGCCACATCGCCCGCTCTCGTGATGTCCGCCAGGTCCACCGAGACGGCCTCGTACCGCTCCCGGTCGAGCGCGCCAAGCACCTTCCGGCCGCTCATGAGACATACTTCGCGCTCGGCGGACGTTCCGCCCGTCAACACGACGACCCGCAGCGGCTTCCGATCTCCCATCAGTGCCCAACCATCTCGATCTCGAGTTCGAGATCGATCTCATAGCGGCGCCGCGCCAGCGCGTGCGCCCATGCAATCAGCTCCCGCATGTCCTCCGCCGTCGCCCCGCCCCGGTTGATGAGGAAGTTCGCATGCTTCATCGAGACTTGCGCCTCACCCACGCGGTGGCCCTTCGCGCCCGCACGATCGAGCACCTTCCCCGCCGCCACCGCCCGCTCGTTCTTGAAGACGCTTCCCGCCGACCAGGCCCGGAGCGGCTGTCTGCCCGCCCGCTTCGCGCGCAGGCGATCCACCTTCGCCCGAACCTCCTCCGTGGACGCCGGCTGGAGCCGCAGCCGCGCCGAGACGACAATCGCCTTCGAGGTCGTCAAGCTGCTGTGGCGGTACCGATAGGCGAACTGCGCCGCCGTCCATTCCCGCAGTTCCCCCTCCTCATCCAGCACCGTCGCCCCCACCACCAGATCGCCCATGGACCCCGTGTCCGTGCCCGCGTTCGTCGCCAGCGCGCCCCCCAGCGTCCCCGGAATTCCCACCGTCGATTCCAGCCCGCTCAGCCCGACCTCCCCGGCCTCCTTCACCAAGCGCGCCAGCCTCGCGCCCCCTCCGACCACAGCCCCGTCCTCCAGCCACTCCACGTCGCTGAAGTTCGGCGCCAGCCGCGCCACGATTCCTGGGATTCCTCGATCCGCCACCAGGAGATTGCTTCCGTTCCCGATCACCTTGAACGGCAGCCCCTTCGAGCAGGCGAAACGGATGACCTCCGCGAGGTCGGCTACATCCAGTGGCTGGACGAAGATGTCGGCCGCACCCCCGATCCGAAACGTCGTGTGCCGCGCCATCGGCTCGTCGACGAGGACCCGGCCCCGGACGATGCTGCGCAGCTCCGCTTCCGCCAGTTCGATCTGCCGGCGCGCTATTGCGACGATTGGTGCTGCGATAGAGGTCTGCTGTCCTGTCTTCATTGCTTCGCGACGACCTGTTCGCCCGCGCGGGGTGATCCACCCAGGCGCCGCACCAGCTCTCGAGCTGTCCTGCCGATGTCGCCGGCGCCCATGGAGAGAACGACATCCCCCGGTCCGACGTGCGTCGATAGCTCGGCCGCCGCCTCATCCTTCGCCACCTCCAGGACCGCGTCCTCTCCACTCAATGCGCGAAGCCTATCGGCGATCAGCGCGGACGTGACCCCGGGCAGCGGCGCCTCCCGCGCGGCGTAGATCTCCGTAAGCACCGTCAGGTCGGCCTCCCTCAACGCCTTTGAGAATTGCTCGGCGAAGTCCCGCGTCCGCGAGTACAAGTGCGGTTGAAACAGCGCCACCACCCGCCGCCCCGGGTAGGCCGCCCGGGCGGCGGCGATGGTCGCCGCGATCTCTGTGGGGTGGTGCGCATAGTCGTCCACGACGGTGACCCCGGACGGTTCCCCGACCACCTCGAAGCGGCGCCCGACACCGGTGAATGCCTCCAGCGCCTTCAGGCAGGCCGACACATCCGCCCCCGCCGCCAGCGCCGCCGCCGACGCCCCAAGCGCGTTGATGACGGTATGCACGCCGGGGGAGGCAACGCGAAGCACCCCCGCCGCCTTCCCGCCGAGGAGAAGAGTGCAGCGCCCCTCCATGCCGGCTGTCTCGATCTCCGTCCCCCGCACCTCCGCCTTCTCGTGCGAGCCGTACCAGACCACCCGCCGGCCCTCGGGAAGGGCGAGCTCCCCCAGCTCCGGCCGGTCGGCGCACATCACGATGCTGCCCCCCGGCGCCACTCCATCCAAGAACTCGACGAAGCTCTCCCTCAAGTGCTGCTCTGTCTTGTGGTGGTCGAGATGGTCCGGCTCGACATTCGTGACGACGGCGATCTCCGGGCGAAGGTCGAGGAACGATTCATAGGCCTCGCACGCCTCCGCCACGAACCAGTCCCCTCCCCCCACTCGCGCGTTTCCGCCCAGCGGAGCGAACTCACCCCCCAACACCACGCTCGGGTCGAGCCCACCCTCGACGAGGATCGCCCCGATCATGGCCGTCACGGTCGTCTTCCCATGCGTCCCCGATACGGCGATCCCGCGAGCGCCGGCCATCAGCTCCGCCAGCAGCTCGGACCGCCTCTGCACCGGCAGCTCCAGCTCCCGCGCGCGAGCCAGCTCGGGATTGTCCGAATGGATGGCGTCCGAGACGATCACCCGTGTGCTCCCCGCCACGTTCTCCCCGAGGTGCCCGATGCTCACCCGGGCGCCCTGCGCCGCCAGCTTCGCCGTCAGCTCGGACGCTTGCGCATCGGAACCCGAGACCTCGAACCCGCGCGCCAGCAGAATCTGCGCCAGCGCGCTCATCCCGATTCCGCCGATTCCGATCATGTGCAGGCGCGGCTTCATTGGCCCTCCGCCGCCGCGGTTCGCCGCATCTGGTTTCGAGAGACGTTCAGAAGCAGCCCTATTCCGATCAGCGACAACACCAATGACGATCCGCCGTAGCTCACGAACGGCAGCGGCACCCCGGTCGAGGGCACCGTGTGCGTCGCCACCGCGATGTTCAGCAGTGCCTGCACTCCGATGAGACACGTGATCCCGGTCGCCACCAGCCCCGAGAAGCGATCCGGCGCCCGCCCCGCTATCGCCAACCCGCGCCACACCAGGAACATGAACAGCCCCAACACAGTCCAGGTCGCAATCAGCCCGAGCTCCTCGCCGATCACCGGCAGAATCGAGTCGGTGATGGCGGCGGGCAGGTAGAAGTACTTCCACACGCTCCCGCAGTACCCGCGTCCGGTCAACCCGCCCGAGCCGAGAGCGATCAGAGACTGCGTCGCCTGGTACCCCTCCTCCAGCGGCAGCTCCGTTCTCTTGAAGAAGCCTATCAGACGCTGGAGCTGGTAGGGATGCTGCCAGATCATCACACCCGCTCCGAGGAGCCCAACGGCCCCCGCGCCGGCAAGCTGAGGGAGCCTCATCCCGGCGACGTGGAAGTAGATCATCATCGCCATCACCATCACCGCCGCCGTTCCCATGTCCGGCTCGATGGCGACGAGGCCGGCTGTCGCTCCGAGCACGACCAACGGCGGCAGCGCCCGGCGCCGGTTGGGAATCCCCATGGGGAACTTGGCGAAGTACCGCGCCGCCGCAATCACGAGCACGAGCTTCGCCAGCTCGCTCGGCTGGAAGCGCAGCTCGGTGCCCGGGATCGGCAGCCACGACCGAGCCCCGTTGACCTCGATGCCGACGAAGAGGACTAACACGAGCAAGGTGGTCGAGAGGAAGAGAAGCGTCCCCGCCCAGCGCTCCAGCGACTTCACCGCAATCCGGCTCATCCCCCACATGGCGCTCAGCCCGATGACGGCGAAGAGAATCTCGCGCTTCAAGTAGTAGTAGATGTCCTCGCTCTCGTTCAGCACCGCCATCGGAATGCTCGCGCTGAACACCATGGCCACGCCCAGGGCGACCAGCGCGAGAGTGGGAACGAGCAGCAGGAGGTCCAAGCCTTCCTCCTCCTCCTGTGGAGCCAACTCCGCCTGTGGGACCTGTACGGCTCGAATCGCTGACACTGCTAGCCCTTCCTTTCGACGCGCGCCATCTTCGCCGCCATCTCCTTGAACGTCCGGCCGCGCTCGGCCATGTTCCGGAACATGTCGAAGCTGGCGCAGGCCGGCGAGAGCAGCACCACATCGCCGGCGCGCGCTCTCCCTCGAGCCATCTCCACCGCCTCCCTCAGATCGCCCGCCCGCTCGATGCTCTCCACACCGGCCGCTCGCGCCGCCGCCGCAATCTCTTCGGCGGCCTCACCTATAACTACCAAGTCTGCGCCTCGCATGGCGATTGTCCGTGCCAGATTCTCGAAGTCGTGCACCTTCGGCCGGCCGCCGGCGATCAGCACGACGTGCTCCGGAAACGCTTCGAGCGCGGCCACGGTCGCATCCGGCGTCGTCGCCTGCGAGTCATTGACAAAGGTCACCCCGTCCACCACGGCGGCAACCTCCAGCCGGTGCTCCAGCCCCTCGAACGCCGCCAGCGTGTCGGCCGCCCGGTCCAGCAAGGCCCCCGCGCAGCCCGCCGCCGCCAGCGCGGCGAGGGCGTTCGAGAGGTTGTGTCTGCCCCGCAGGCGCAGCGACGACTCCCGACAGATCGGACGGCTCCGCACCCGCAGCCACCCCTCAGAAACATCCGCCCCCTCCGCCGCCGCCTCCGAGATGCTGAACGGCACGATCTCGGCCCGCGTCGACTCCCGCAGTCGCCACGCCTCCCCATCGTCCCGGTTGATGACGGCCGCATCCTCCGGCCCCTGGTTGGCGAAGAGCTTCGCCTTTGCCGCCCGGTACTCGGCCATGTCCGAGTGGCGGTCCAGATGGTCGGGGAAGAGATTCAACAGCACCCCCACCTTCGGGCGAAAGCTCCGCGTCGCTTCGAGCTGAAAGCTGCTCACCTCCGCCACGAGCAGCTCCTCCGCCCTCGCCCGGTCCGCCAGCGCAATCAGCGGCCGGCCGATGTTCCCTCCCACCCGCACCTTCTTCCCCTCGCCCTTCAGTATCTCATCAATCAGCGCCGAGGTCGTGGATTTCCCCTTCGTCCCAGTCACCGCGATGATCGGACACGGCGCGATCCAGAAGGCGACTTCGATCTCGCTCACGACATCGGCGCCGCGCTGGCGGGCGCGGAGTAGGGGAGGAGCGTCGAGCGGCACCCCCGGGCTCGGCACCACCAGCTCCGCCTCCTCGATCCCCCCATAGGCCTCATCGCCCGTCAGGATCTCCACCTGCGTGCCCCGCAGCGCCTCTATCTCACTCGCCAGCTCCGCCGCCGGCTTCACATCGGAGACCGTCACCGAGGCGCCTCGCGCCGCCAGCACCCGCGCCACCTCCCGCCCGGTGCCGTAGGCCCCGAGCCCGATCACATGCACCCGCCTGCCGGAAAACCGATTGTCTCGTCCGCCTGTCTCGCTCATGCCGACAGCGACGCCGCCACCACGATGGCGGCGGCCGCCAGCGCCACCGCCCAGAACACCGCCACCACCCGACGCTCCGGCCACCCCGACAGCTCGAAGTGATGGTGGAGCGGGCTCATCTTGAACACCCGTTTCCCCGTCGCCTTGAAGGAGATCACCTGAATCACGACCGACGCCGCCTCGATAAAGGGCACCAAACAGAGCCCGATGAGTGCCAGCGGCTGATGGAGCCACACTGCCAGCGCCGCCAGCCCGCCGCCCAGCGCCAGGGCCCCGACGTCGCCCATGAAGACTCGAGCCGGATGACGGTTGTAGAAGAGGAACCCCAGACAGGCCCCGGTGAGCGCCGTCGCCACGATCGCAGCCGGCTGGTCCCCGGCCCTGATCGCGAGCACGACGAACCCCGCTCCCGCGATGGCGCACAGCCCCGACGCCAAACCGTCCAGGCCGTCGGAGAGGTTCACCGCGTTCGAGGTGGCCGCCAGCGCCACGACCCAGAGCAGCGCCCACCCGAGCGTCGCCGGCCCCGGGCCGGGGTTACCCGACGCCGCCTCCACCGCCCGCTGTCCCACCAGCGCATAGGCAAAGGCAAGCGAAACGATGACCTGAAGCAGCAGCTTCTGCCGCGCCCGCAGCCCCAGCGACCGGCCCCGGTTGATCTTCATCCAGTCGTCGGCCGCCCCGATGCAGGCGAATCCCAGCGTCACCGCCAGCAGCAGCCCCATCTCCAGGGTCACCCGCCGCGCCACCCAAAGCTGCCCCAGCACCGCCGCCACCGCCGCCGCGCCGACGATGAGAAGCCCCCCCATCGTGGGCGTCCCCTCCTTCTGGAGGTGGCGCTGCGGCCCGTCGTCCCGAACTCGCTGCCCCGCCCCCGCCCTCTTCAGCAGCCCGATGACCGGCCTCCCGAAGACCAGCACGAGGATGAGCGCAAGCGCCGCGATCAGAGCCATCCGATCCGGTCCGATCTGCTCACTCATTCGCCTCCCCGCCTTTCCCCTCGCCCGACGGCTCCTCCAGGCGGCGGACGATTTCCTCCATCTTCATCGCTCGCGATCCCTTCACCAACACCACATCGCCGGCGGAGAGACGGTCTGCAATAATTCGCACGACCTCCTCGTTGTCGCTCGCCTCGATGACCCGACTGGACGAAAGCCGCTCCCGCGCCCCTGCCGCGATGTGGCGCGCCAGCTCTCCCACCGTCACCAGCCCCGCCAGCTCCAGGCCCCCCGCGGACTCGCCCACCTCCCGGTGCCACTCCGCGGCCATCGGCCCCAGCTCCTTCATATCCCCCAGAACCGCCCACTTCCCGCCCCCCGCCAGATCGGCGAGAAGCTCCAGCGCCACCCGCATGGAGTCCGGCGCCGCGTTGTAGCAGTCATCAATGATCGTGAACCCGCCCCGAGCCTTCACGATCCTGCCCCGCATCTCCGCCCCCTCGAACGCCTCCAGACCAGGCCCGACCCATTCGGCTTCCGCCCCCGCCGCCATCGCCGCCCCGGCCGCCGCCGCCGCGTTCAGGGCGTGATGCCGCCCCGCCGTCCGCACCGATATCCGATCATCCCCCCACCATCCGCGCAGCACGAACTCCGTATTCCCATCGCTCCCCACCACCACATCATCCACCCGAACATCCGCCGTTTCGCCTCGGCCGAACGAGATCGCCCGGCACGGGGCCCGCTCCTTCAAGAACGAGAAGAACTCGTCGTCCCCGTTCAGGACGGCCGCCCCCTCCTCGGGAAGATGCCCCAGCAGCTCCGACTTCGCCTCCGCAATCGCCTCCCGGCTGCCGAGAAGCTCCAGGTGAGACAGGCCGATGTTCGTTATCACCCCCACCTGCGGCCGCGCCATGCGCGCCAGGTAATCGATCTGCCCCTTCCCCCGCATCGCCAGCTCCACCACCACCGCCTGGTGGGACGCCTCCAGTTCCAGCAGCGCCAGCGGCACCCCGATCTCGTTGTTGTAGTTCCCCGGCGTCCGCGCCGTCTTCCATCCCCTCGAAAGAATCGCCGCGATCATCTCCTTCGTCGTCGTCTTCCCCGTGCTCCCCGTGATGGCGACCACCCGCGCAGACATGACGCTCCGATGGGCCGCCGCCAATGCCCCCAGCGCCTCCAGCGTATCCGACACCACGATCAGCGGGCCCGCTTCCACCTCTCGCGACACCAGCGCGGCCCCCGCGCCCTTCTCCAGCGCGCCTGCCACGAAATCATGCCCGTCGAACTGCTCCCCCTTCAGCGCCACGAACAGCGCTCCCCGCGGAACCGAACGGCTGTCCGTCGAGACCCCGCGAAACACATCGGGAGCAGCCCCTCCCGCGAGGCGCCCGTGCGTCGCTTCGAGCACCATCGTCCGCGGGAAATCAGGCATCCCCGGCCCCCTCGATCTCCCGCAGCACCTCCGCCGCCACCTCTCGATCGTCGAAGTGGATCGTCCGGTCGGCGAAGATCTGGTAGTCCTCGTGGCCCTTCCCCGCGATCAGAACAAGATCGTCCGGGCCGGCCTCTCCAATGGCGAGCCGAATCGCCGTCGCCCGGTCCGGCTCCACCGAGCACCCCGCCCTCATCTCCTTCGGAATGCCCGCCAGAATCTCCCCGATGATCGCCTCCGGCCGCTCCGACCGCGGATTGTCGGAGGTGATCACACATCGATCCGCCAGCCTCCCCGCCAGCTCCCCCATCACCGGCCGCTTCGTCCGGTCTCGATCCCCGCCGCACCCGAAGACCACCATCACCCTTCCGCTCGTCACCCGCCGCGCCGTCTCCAGAGCCCGGCGCAGGCCATCCGGCGAGTGGGCGTAATCGACGAGCACGTTCCTCACACCCGACGGAACGCGCTCGAACCGCCCCCGCACGGGCGCCATCTCCCCGATGGCGGAAGAGGCCGCATCCGCCGGCATCCCCAGCCCGATGCACCCCGCCAGCGCCCCCAGCGCGTTGTAGACGTTGAACTCCCCGATCAGCTTCATCCGAACCGGCACTCGCCCCGTCGGGTGAACCGCCAGGAAGCTCGTCCCCTCCGGCCCCAGCTCGATCTGCTCCGCGCGGCAGTGCGCCTCCGCCGAGAGACCGTACGTCAGCGTCCGCCCCAGCGCGCTCCCCGAGATGATCCGTCCCGCCTCGTCGTCTATATTCACGGCATTGATGCGCTCGCCCCCGGCCGGCAGAAACTGCGGGTCCTCGAACAGCCGCCGCTTCGCCGCGAAGTACCCCTCCATCGTCGCGTGGAAATCCAGATGCTCGGGGGTCAGGTTCGTGAACACCGCCGCCGCGAACCGGCACCCCTCCACCCGGTGGAGCAGCAGCGCGTGCGAAGACACCTCCATCGCCGCGTGCGTCGCCCCCGACTCCACCATCTCGGCCAGGAAGCCCTGCAGATCGATCGCCTCGGGCGTCGTGTGCGGCGCCTCGATCCGTCGGTCCCCGATCCGGTATTCGAGCGTCCCGATCACACCGCTCGCGTGCCCCGCCGCCCGAAAGATCGCATCCATCATCAGCGCCGTCGTGCTCTTCCCGTTCGTCCCCGTGATCGCGGCCGCCGTGAGATGAGACGACGGATCGTCGTAGAAGGCGCGCGCGAGAGCCGCCATCGCCGCGCGGGAATCCGGCACGACCGCCACCGCCCCCTCCGCCGGAGGCGAAACCTCCGCCTCCCCGCCCGCCTCCACCACCAGCGCAACCGCGCCCCTCTTTAGTGCCTCGGGGATGAAATCGTGTCCGTCGGCGCGCTCGCCGCGGACCGCGACGAATGCCCAGCCCGGCTCCACCGCGCGGGAGTCATAGGCAAGCCCGCGCACCACCACCTGCGGACGGCCGACGAGCCTCACGCCCGCAACCGAACCGAAAAGCGTCTCGAATCGCTTCTCCCGCTCCCCGGGAGAACTCCCACTGCTCACCGTCAAGGGGGCCCTTTCTCATAGCTGATTATAGCACCAGGGCGGGTCGACACGTGAGGCGGCGTTCCCGCCGCCGCCCTGTCAGCCTTCCGCTTCCGCCAGGGCGACGTTGATCCGCGGAGCCGCCCGGCTGGGCGGCACACGGAGATGCATCAGGGCCCGCTCGCAGATCGCCCGGAACGCCGGAGCGGCGACGACGCTCCCGTAGTGCCCGTTCCGCGGCTCGTCGATCACCACGATCACGGCGATCCTCGGATCGTCGGCCGGTGCGAACCCCGCAAACGAACCGATGTACAGCCCCGACCGGAATCCCGCCTCCGGCGTCGGCTTCTGCGCCGTCCCGGTCTTCCCCGCTATCAGTCGCCCCGGTATGCGCGCTGCCTTTCCCGTTCCCTCCTCCACGACCTTCGTCATCACCCGCCGCATCCGCACCGTCGTCTCCTCGGAGAGGATTCGCTCCGGTTCGGGAGGGGTCGCATGCTCGATGGCGCCGCTCGCCTCCGTGATCGCCTTCACCACGCGTGGGCGAACCCGCCACCCGCCATTGGCGATGGCGCAATATGCCGAAAGCAACTGCAGCGGCGTCACTCCGATGCCCTGCCCGAATCCGACGTTGGCCAGCTGCATCTGCGACCACTTCTCCGGCGGCGCCACGATCCCCCGAGACTCCCCGGCCAGCTCGATGCCCGTCTCCTCTCCGAAGCCGAACCGCTTCAACCACCGGCCCATCCGGTCGGCTCCGATCGCCATCGCCACGCTCGCGATCCCCGTGTTGCACGACTCGATGATGATGTGATCCAGGTCCACCGTGCCGTGAGCGCGGCTCCCGCCGTGCAGCGCACAGCTAATGCTGCGCCGGCCGATCGACCGGCTCCCGGTGCACTGGTGCGTCTCGCCATGGCTCATGACCCCCTCTTCGATGGCGGCGCAGGCCGTGACGACCTTGAACGTCGATCCCGGCTCGTAGGGGCTCACTACAGCGTGGTTGACCCAGCTCGTCTCGGGATACTGCCGGTACTGATTGGGATCGAACCCCGGCTGGGTCGCCAGCGCCAGCACCTCTCCGGTCTTCGGGTCCATCACGATCGCCGTGCCGCCGGCGGCGTTCGCCTTCTCGACGGCCTTCGCCAGCTCCTCCTCGGCGATCGACTGGATGTCCAGATCGAGCGTCAGCACGACGCTGCTCCCGGGCAGCATCTGCTTCGTCACGACAGTGCGCTCCGGGATCTGCACCCGCGATCGCGGAAGACGGCCGTCCAGAACCACCAGCATCTCGCCGTCAAGGCCCGCCAGGCGCTCGTCGAGGGTTCCCTCGACACCTTCCAGTCCCTCGCCGTCCCTCCCCACGAAGCCGAGAACGGAGGCGGCGAGACTCCCGTGCGGATAGGCTCGCTTCCACTGCGTGGTGACGATGAGCCCCTGACATCCCAACTCCCGGATCGCCTCCGCCGCCGGTCGGTCCACGGAATCCTGCAGCCGTACGTAGCGGACGCCCGGGGCCCCCTCCAGCGTGCGCGAGAGAGACGCTTCGGGCACCCGGAGAAGTGGTTCGAGTTCAGCCGCGATGTCTGCGGGATGGTCCACGAGCTCCGGGTCCGCCGCCACCGAATAGAGCTTCAGATTGAGGGCGAGGGGATTCCCGTTGCGGTCGTAGATGTTGCCCCGCGGCGCCTCCATCGGCCACCGCCGGCCCTGCATCTTGGAAGCCTCCCCGTGGTACTCCTCGTGCTGCTGCACCTGAATACTGAAAAGCTTCCATCCCAATCCGACGAAGGCCGCCATCGCAATCAGCGCCCAGACCCGGCCCCGGCGAAACATCTCCCTCCGACCCGTGTCCTTCATCCTAAGACCTCATCCGGAGACACAAAAAGCCACCGCCTACGGGCGGTGGCCCTTGCCGGTGCTCGCCTCTGCGCGGCCCCCGGCGCTTGTCACCACCCCTGCGGCGAATTGCGCCAGTGCCGCTGCCAGGCCGGCCGACTCCTCCGTCGGGTCGGCCGCCGCCAACTGTACGGGGTCCCCCGGCGCGGAGTGGGGGAGGAGAACGTAATCCACCTCCCGGCTCGGGTCCGCAGGGGTCAGCCCGAGCCGAGCCGCCGTCTCGTGCACCCTCCCGCTGGATTCGGCGAGGTTGATCTGGTACCGCAGGAGGGCCGTCTGCGCCCGGAGATCCTCTATCTCCTGCCCCAGCGCCATTTCCCTATACCCGTTGCGCGTGATGCCGGCGGAGGCGGCGGCGTAAGCCAGGATCAAAGAGAAGCTGAGGGCGGCGAGCACGAATGCTGCGAATCTTGCTTCAATCCCTACCGGTCGTGTCTGCGGCAAACTGCTTGGCTGTTGCTTGGAGGATATGGGCAGTTCCTCCGCCCGACTTTGCCACATCACTTGCTGCGATGCCATGGTGCTCCACCGCCCCCGCTTATTCTCGCCTCTCCAGAGGCTCTGCCTGCGCCTCCTCCGCCCAGGCGGAACCACGATCCATCTACTACATCACATCACAATCTCTCTGCCACTCGTAGCGTCGCCGACCGAGCACGAGGATTCTCCCTGATCTCCTGCTCCGACGGCTTCACGGCTTTCTTCCTCAGGATCCTTACCCGGGGACCCTCTCCGGACGGGAACGGCGGGCACTGGCTTCGATCTCTGGCTCGGCGGAAAGCCCCCTTTGTTTCACCGCCCTCTAGACTGTGGTAGGTCAGGACGACGATTCTGCCATGAACCTTGGTGCGGCGAATTGCTGCGTCCAGTGCTGTGTGTAGCGCTCCGAGT